>OLRX01001067.1_pt1 | contig 21878 bp, 22 predicted proteins | sample 1672991 | NCBI WGS metagenome assembly OLRX01 (sample SAMEA3136744, study PRJEB25190) | human gut metagenome | biome: human gut; feature: human-associated habitat; material: faeces | place: Austria | collected 2013
CAGCCGGCCGTATTTCTAAAGAAATACGGAGTTTATGATACAATGTTCTCTCAGGTGTCGAAATCTTTGATTTCGCTAACGCTGTGAAATTATTATATCACAAATCCTTTGGATTTATCGAAAAGATAGTCTTCTATCTCCTAAAATCTGAACTCGTCTGAATACTTTTTTGACATAGCAAAACCCCTTTTGTCAGATTTTATCTGACAAAAGGGGCTCGCTTCCGAAATGATCGCCGGACATGTCTTACAATTTCTGTACATTTACTGACAATACCGTTTTCTGTTTTTCATAGCCTCTGTAATCCCGTCCTCCCCATCATCTTCTAACCGTCTTAGGACTTCTCAATTATTATATCCATTTGTTTCAGCTGATCTTTTCTCTAACATCTTCTGCTCTATCCTTCAATTATGCTGTCGCTGATAGCTATGATCTTATCGGCATATTTCTTTCGTCTGCTATTGAGCATAGATTTGTAGACCGGATAGTTTATAGCTGCCATAAAGATCCCTGCCAATCCGATCACGATTCCCGGCGTCAATGTATTCTCTATGCCTATCGCAGAACCGACATCAGTCATTATCAGACTCATTTCACCTCCCATGATGAGAGCGCCTGCCGAGCCAAATAAATAAGTGAATATTTTTGCAGGTTTTTTAACTTTAGTATCAAGTTTTTTCAGTTCATCAAGCTGAGTATGCTCTCTTTCAGTATACTGTGTACGGATTTTTTGGACGAGAAATTCTTGTTCCTTTTTGTTCATATTTGAATACCTCTTTTCTTGATTTGATACTTTGCATTTTATCTTCCTTATGTTTTCAAATGTTTTATTTTTTGTTAGAGAATTATTAAAATTTGCTTTGATCATATATATCTTGTAATCGGCGCCGCCCGCATAACGAGTGATTTATTTGTCTTGTGCCCTTGCACGACGCTCAAAAAAAACGAAAGAAGCCGCTTGCCACCCCGACGGAAAAAGCGTGAAAGCAGATATGTCGATTGCAAAGAATTACTTATCCAAAGATGAAATACAGGAGCTTAACGAGATTGTCATGATGTATCTGGACTACGCTACAAGACAGGCATGGCGGCATATTCTCATGACGATGGCAGATTGGGCTTCCAAACTGGATGCGTTCCCGCGATTCAACGATGCGTAAGTCTTGCAAAACAAGGGTAAAGTAACAGCCGTAATCGCAGAAGCCTTTGCGGAAAGTAAATTTGAACAGTACCGTGTCATTCAAGATCGTCTGTATCAAAGTGATTTTGACCGTCTTGTTGCCAGCACAGAAGAAAAAAACGACTAACGACAAAAATCCCATGCGCTTTTCCGGACTTATCTGGCGCTCTCCTGCGGCCAGTCAAAAAAATAAGAGGCCATCCGGTTGGACAACCTCAGTGTTGTATTACAGAGTAAACCCATTTTGCAGAATCTGCTTCGCTGGGAGAGTCTTCGCAACGGATATACACTTATGTCTGACAAATATGGAGACAGTGACAGCGAACCAGTACTAGCCTCTCTTAGCATGGAGCAATATCATCTCGTCCGAAGATATTGTAACAGATTCCAAACCATTTTGCAAAAAAAATTCAATTTTAGTTTCACAATATCTTATATCTGTGTTTTAAAAATTGTTGATATAGGGGTGTTTCTATGGTATAATATTTTTCGAACACAGTATCAATAAGCTGTGATTTGAAAGTTGGTGAACAATGAACAAAAAGGAAACCGTAAAAAACATAATAAAAAACAAAGACGGTATTGCAAAGACCGCTGATTTTGTTACCGAAGGGCTTACCAACTATGATGTAGCCAATCTATGCAAAGAAGGTTATCTTGAGCGTGTAAAGCATGGCTATTACCAGCTTGCTGAGCAGGAAGATATAAAGGAAGAACAGGTGCTTGCCACTCTCCTTCCCGAAAGCATAGTGTGCGTGGAATCGGCGCTATTTTATTACGGCTATAGCGATTTTTCGCCCCGACAATGGTCAATTGCCATTCCCCGTACCTTCTCACGGACAAGGCTGCATATTGATTCTCTGGCGACAAAGGTGTATTTTGTACAGCCTACCTTGTTTGAAATCGGAAAAACAAGCGGGGATTTTAATGGAGTGCAGCTTGCTGTCTATGATCGGGAACGTACCATTTGCGACTGTTTCAAATATCGCACGAAGTTGGACAACGAAATGTTTAATAAAGCACTCAATGCCTATGCTGCCGATAAAAGGAAAAACCTGAGCAATCTTTCAAGTTACGCAAAGAAAATGCGGGTTTATAAAAAATTGATGGATGTAATGGAGGTGCTGCTCAATGGCTGATGTTGCTGCATCCGTGCTTGCACGGCTGAAAAACAAGGCCGCCGAAAGCGGAAGAAGTTATCAACTTTGTTTGCAGCTCTTTTGTCAGGAAGAATTTTTACGCCGTTTGGGAAAATCCAAATATGCAGAAAATCTTGTCCTTAAAGGTGGTTTGTTTATTTACTCGGTTACTGATTTTGACAGTAGAGTAACGGTAGATGTTGATTTTCTTCTTCGGAGAGTATCAAATACTCCAGAACAGTTAAAACCTGTACTGGAAGAAATCATATCCACGCCCACCGGCAATGATTTCATTACCTTCGAAATTAAAGATATTGCACCCATTGCGGTTGCAAAGAAATATGCCGGTATCGGAGCTTCTATTGTGGCTCGTATTAAAAACACACGAACTCCGTTTAGCATAGACTTCGGTGTGGGCGATGTTATCGTGCCGAAACAGGAAAAGCGAAAAATCCCGACACAGCTTGACGATTTCACTGCGCCAGTAGTAAGTACATATTCTCTTGAAACGACGATTGCTGAGAAAATAGACGCCATCCTCAGTCTGATGGAATTTTCCAGCCGAATGAAGGATTACTACGATATCTACTATCTTGCCAATAAATTTGATTTTGACGGCAAGGTGCTCACCGAAGCACTGAAGAAAACTTTTGAAAATCGTGGACACACCTTTACGATTGAACAGTTTGAACAGGTTATGAGCTTTGCAGACGATTCTGCTATGCAGAAAAAGTGGAAAGCATTCTGTCGGAAGATTGACACTCAAACTGATGATTTCAGCATAGTTCTTAGAACGATTAAGGTGTTTTTGACAAAGCTTTTTATAGCGGTTTTATCAAAAACAGAATTTTCTCAACAATGGATCGCTGCTGAAAGCCAATGGAAGAAAGGAGTGTAATCAATGCCTAAAATAATAGAAATTATAGAAAAGGAAGCTAAAGGAAAAAGCTGTCACACCTATAAATACAGTTATGATTCCATTGGTTTACCTTCCATTGATTACGATGATGATCCCAATAAAATAATGAAATGGAAAGAATCCGTTTCTTTAGAAATTTAAGAGGTATGACTCAAAAATGGCTCGGACAGGCTGTTGGTTTTCCGCAAAAAAGTACTGATATTCGCATGGCACAGTATGAATCAGGATCAAGAACACCGAAAGAAGATTTGGTAAAAGCCCTTGCAGGAGTACTTGAGGTTTCGCCTTTGACACTCAGAATTCCCGATATTGACAGTGAGCTTGGCTTTATACATACTCTTTTTGCCGTTGAGGATTTGCACGGCGTAAGAGTGAAAAAAACGAAAACGAAGTACATATCGTCTTTGACGGTAATAAGCCGAATGTTGACCGCTCTGTTTTCCGAATGCTTGCTGTTTGGGCAGAGCAAGCTCAAAAATACAGAAGCGGCGAGATTTCCAAAGAGCAATATGATGAATGGCGTTATACCTATCCCGAAAAAAGCCATCACACAGCGATGGACGAAAGTGCCGTCACAGGAGCTCAGCAATACTTTGGTAGAACAATTCAAAGACCAGCTCAAAACAGAAGATTGAAAGCAGGTGTAGTATGGCTTCAAGTAAAGATTATTTAACCTTTGTATTAGAACAGCTATCCGATTTGCACAGCATCTCCTATCGGGCAATGATGGGCGAGTACATTCTCTACTACCGTGACAAAATCGTTGGCGGTATTTACGATGACCGCTTACTTGTAAAACCCGTATCCTCTGCCATTTTCCTTATGCCGACAGCAACTTACGAATTACCCTATGAGGGAGCAAAGGAAATGCTTTTAGTCGATGATGTTGACAGCAGAGAATTTCTTTGCAACCTGTTTCTGTCTATGTACGATGAACTTCCTGCACCAAAGAAAAAGAAAACCACCTCCAAAAAATAGCGACAAAAAGCCCTTAGCCATGAGTTTTATACCCACAGCTAAGGGCTTCGTTTATAATATGGATTTATTTGTTGCACAACCACCTGTCAATCATTCTCTAACCCGAAAACCACCAGATTACAAGAATAATGGCTCTTATGCAACTGTTATCAATTTGTTATCAAAAGACTTTTAAAAGTGCCGCAAACCCGCATAAACGCTGGGTTTACTAAGCATTTTTGTTTATTCAAACTCAATGATTGCATTTCGGTTTCTACAATATCTTGTTGTTTTGATTCTATAAAAAGCACCATATTTATACATATTATACAGGCTATTTTCTTTTACCAAAAATATTTGGGTCAAAAGTTGGTCACCCTCCTGTGCTGAAATCAAAAAGCTTTTCCATCTTCCCTATCTTCTGCAGCTTTCATACGGTAGGAGATATAATCATTCAGTGTCTTCATCGTTCTTTTCCAAACAATCTATAACTTCCCAGTATCCGTTTTTAGGCGAACCATGTCGGACAAGAATATCAAGTTCTTTTAATTTCTTAATATTGTTTTCTATATTTCGACTAGCAACGCCAATCTTTTCTGCTAATTTTACCGCTGATAACCGATTGTTCTCCATAAGCAATTTTAATATTTCCAGCTGCGTACTGTTAAAATCAACTGTCTCTTGTTTCTCCGATGCTTCTCCGATGTTTCTCCGATGCTTCTCCGATGTTTCTCCGATGTTTTTGTTTTCTAAGGTCATCGGTAAAGAATCACGGAACAATTCTACCCGAAACATGTTATCGAATTCTTGAAATTTTGGTTCTAAAAGTCCATATTCTTTCGCAGCATTTAAAATTCTTTTAATTCCACTGCCCCATGCTTCCACAAGTCCCATCTGACTAAAAATATTAGCAATTGCTTTATTTCGGATTTTAGAATGGCCATTCATGACTTCCTCATAAGTCAGTCCATTATACAAGCCACCAGGAGAAGTCACCTCTAGTCGATCATCATAAACCGCAACCTGAATACAGGATTCATCCAATAAATTTCGATGACAGTGTGCATTGATAATCATTTCCCTGATTGCCTCTAGCGGAAGCTCATACTTTTCTTTTCTCACCAAGCCATCAATCCTCGCTCCAAGTCTTATATTCCTCAATACAAAATCTACTGCTGATTCAATCTGTGCATAGATTGGTCCTGTAAATTCTCTTTTGTCCAGAAATACTGCCCGGTCCGTTCCTTTAAAGACTGCACATTGGGTCTTAGAAAATGGAAAGTAATCAGAAGTTAACAATGCATAGGCATTTGTTGCCATTACCTGTCCTTCACTTTGTTTCAGAATTTTCCAGTTAATGAGTTGCTCTTTCTTTACTGAATGTTCTGTCATTTCAGCTTTTTTCCGAAAGTTTTCAATATCCTGGCAAAGTCTTTCGGTTGCTTCATCCGAAACAGAATAACCCACACAAGTAAGTTCATCCCATGAAATCCGGGCACCTTCCATTTCAAGTTCTCTTATTTTCTCTGGAAAAGCTTGTCTGGATGTACCTGCTACACGAATATAGGTGCCATTCTCTTTTCCCTTTGATTTCAGATAATATGGACGATTTTTTCCTGCTTCTACGGACACAACAATAACTGTTTTTCCATCTACTGTCTGTGGTTCAATATCAGGAATAATCTGCGGCATACAAGAATCTGAAACGGCATTGGCAATTCCATCCATTACCTGAAATAATATCTCATTTTCCACGCCAACAATCTCGTGTGTTTTATCATCTATACCTACAATCAGCTTTCCACCCTGAGTATTAGCAAAAGCTACAATAGTTTTCATGTACTTTTCGCTTTTATCTGGTAAAGTGACTTTGTATTCAACATTTTTTGATTCCCCAGAAAACAATGTATCCCTTGCCATTTTTTCATACCTCATTTTTTCATCATTTCTCGCATCATCAGTGCAGTATTTTATTTAGCTAATTGTATTGTACCCTATTATGAATGTTAATCAAACATTTTTTACAACATTTACAATATAGAATTCGGCAAATGAAAATAATTAAAACAATAGCAGGCAATCTCATCACGGATCATTCTGATTTGTGATGTACTACATCCTAAAAAATATTCTCATCGAATGTAATAATGTCGTCTTCATCCATATCTACTAATTCATCTTCTCCTGATATAGTATACCTTTTAAGAATTGATTCCAAATTGAAATTCACATTAACGGTTTGATCATTTCTTTCCGGCTCTAAGGGGAGAAGTTCTTTAAACCTGAACTGACTCCCCTCCTGCCACACCATAAACGTCTTGTCTGAGCTATGCATCAAATTGTCAAATCTTTCTCTCGCTTTTGGTGATGGTGTTAGCGTCGGGCGGAATTGACCACCCAGAGTCGGATAGAATCAGCCAAAATTAGTCAATTAAAAACCGCCAGTGCAATAGCCACTCCTTCCCTTATTCTGTAGCTTTATTCATTGTTAATGGCTCGCCTGCTGATAGAGCAACCGTTTCGCATTGCTTACCCCGATAACTGTTACCCCGAATCATGAAGACTGTTGCCATATCGAAAATCCGGTCCAGGGCACACAGTAAAGAGGAATCCTCATTAAAGAATTCGCCCCAGGTATTCGGACTTTTGTTGCTGGTAAAGATCATGGTATTCGGACCCTCTTTGTTATAGCGTCGATCGATGATGTCAAAGAACATTCGGGTATTCTCTTTATCGAATACACAGCGTCCTACTTCATCGATAATCAGGCAGGAAGGTTTAACAAGTCCATTAATGGTTGAACTTTCTCTTCCGTATTTGCGGGCATCTGTGAGCTTCTGGTTTAATTCTGTTGCCTTAAGGAAATATGCCTTCATACCATTTCGACAGCATTCCCGTCCATACGCCATGGCCAAATGAGTTTTTCCAACTCCCTGAGGACCAATAAATGCGAGATTTTTATGCGCATACAGTGCTGACAGGGTAGGCAATGTCTTGAGTATGTCTGCCTGTTTGCCTCGTAATTGTGTAAAGTCAAAGTTTTCAAATGTTTTTGGTTCTTTCAGTGGCAACCGGCTCAGTTTTAACAGTGTAGATATGATGTTTTCTTTCTTTTTCTCCTGGAGATAAGAAAGAACGGATGATAAGGCCTGTAACTGTTTTTCGTCCAGATCATGTTCCATCGCGAATTGAGCCATTTCCTGTGAATTAAGATCAAGATTTAAGTATTTCGCCGAATCCTGAATTTCGTTAAATAAAGAATCATTCATTCCACAGGCCCTCCTCGAAATTAAAGCGCTCAAAGCCGGTCTTTTGAGGCTGTGGTGATAACTGTTGGATATGAATCTTCACAGGTGCAGTAGGCTGTTCTTCGGGCTGTTCTGTTTTGTACTGATCCCGACAATAACTGTCTTTGCGGCTCCATGTAACGTTATGCGTAGTCAGGATCTTTGTCATTTGTGAGTCATAAAGAAAGAGCGTATAACCGTCCCGCATTACACGGCAAAACTTTTCTGTATACCAGTACGGAACACCGAAACGACGCCCTTCATAATTCACAAAGCCATCAAATGATATTTTCCTTTCCGGGCAAAGATAATAAGAGAGTTCAATTGTATTCTCCAGTTTTGAAGCGAACTTCATACATTCAGCAGAATGCTTGTCGTTTGGGATGCAATCAACAGCTTTATGATAACACCCATTCTGATGGTAACACCATTATAGCTTCATAATTCAGATCAGTAAGCTCGTGAAAGACGCGCCCTGGAAGAAAGTTATCTTTTACAAAACGCACCAGCCGCTCAACAGCTCCTTTCGTAAATGGATGCCGAGGCTTACATAGCTTTGTCTGGAAGCCGATATTGCCCATAAAAAGCTCATAATCTTTCTGCCATATAGGATGACCTTCCGAATCTCTGCGGATAACAACACTCTTCATGTTGTCCGTTAAAACATACTTGGGAATCCCCATGTAGAGAAATGCGTGAATCATTCCGATAAAAAGGTTTTCCTGCTTTGCATTGGGAAAGAATTCAATGTAGCGTTGACCACAGCAGTGGCAGATCATTGCAAAACAAGCCACCTTATAAGTGGCTCCGCTTTCTGTTTCCACATCAACAAAGCCCCAGTCCATCTGATAAGCTTCTCCTGGAAGTGTCTGATAGCGTTGTCCACGGCTTCCCTGACTGGCTACGATCTGACGTTTTGCTGGAATAAGATCCTGATGTGCCTTGATATAATCTTTTACAGTTGTAAGACCTCCAGAATAGCCGTTTTCCTGCAAGCGTTCCAAACAAACCGATGAGTTTGTAATACCTTTGGCCAAAAGGGCATCAATAATTCCTGTAAAACCAGAAAGAATAGTCGTTTCTGCTTTGCGGCCAGTAAGAGCATGAGGTTTATCGATAAAACCAGTTTTACTGATCCGACGAAATTTAGATCTGCTAATTCCAGTAAGTCGCTGCAATTCAGCAAGATTGATATGGTCTGGATTAAATTTTTCTCCAAAATCATGCTTCATTTCATCGAGAGCATGTGATATGATTTCAGTTAAGTCATTGTCTTTTTTGTTTTCCATGATTGTGATTTGACTGTTGCATTGACATACATCAGTTTAACCCCAATATCAGAAAAGACAATGGCTCTTTCTATAAAATGGTTAATCTTAAACGGCTAAATTTGGTTAATTCTAAGCGACTCTGGGTGGTTGAAATCTCCCGACGCTAACACTATATCGGAAATATCTTTGCAACAAACTTATAACATGCTCCATTATAAGGAGTTCCAATACTTACCACTATATATGCATCACTAAGACTAATTCCATCTTCAATACCATAAAACTCTGGATCTGTGACAGACATATCTGTATATTCTATACCATTATGAAAGAATGTAAGTTTTAACTTTAATAGTCCATCATTGTTTGGTTTCCATCTGAAAGTTAAATTACTTCCTTTGATTAATGTTAAAGAATAATTTACACCAAGTTCCTCTAAATACTCTTCCTTCACTGAAGAATATCTTGTTCCAAACAAATAGTTATGCATTTCGTCCGGATGTATTGCTAAAACATCCCCTAATGTTGCTTTCCCTTGTTTTTCAATATAATATTTTCTATCTATCAATATATTTTCTGGCTGTGATGCCGTCGGAACATTACTAATATATGGAACACTAACTACATCCATAACTTGACACATAGTTCCATCTTCGTATGTAATGTCCTCATTTGTTAGTGCCCCATGTATGTTCTCGTCATCTGAAACTATTCGCACCCAATCCCCAGTATTTACATCTATTCCAGCAACACAATTATTCTTAAACTTCGATGATTCGGTCATAACAATCATTTTCTTTGTACCCATACTTTTCCCTCCAAAATCATAAGTGTTTAATTTCTGCATTGAGTTCTTTTGATAAATTTTCTGCCAGCAACCTCCTATGACAATTTTCAGGAGTTGCCTCTGAACATAACAATAGCACTTTCTCATAATCCATGTATTTATTTTTAAAAATATCTACTATTTTTCTCGTTTTAATCAAACCATCAAACTTAAATTCATATTCTTTCCAATTAATGTCTTCTTTTTTATAAGCAGATAAAATTTCTTTTGTTGGAGCAAATTTTATTTCGTGTTCATACAAACAATTACAAATAACTTTTAGAAAATATACCAAATCCTTACCTTTCGTAAAGCCAGCAAGTTGCGATTGATTATTCAATCTTACATCAATAACAATTTGTATACCATTTTGTTTTATTTTTTCAAAAAATTGTTCAGCTGTTTTCTGTGTAAATCCCATTGTATATATTTGCATAACGTCCTCCTGTTCAGGCATCAACCCTCATTTTCCAAGTGATATCCTATTTCCTTATTCCTCAATTGATATGCCCTACTTAAATAATCCGTTGTTTCTGTTTTATTTAAATAATCAAAGAAATTTATTTGATCTCTTTCTGGAAAATATTTATTCAAAAGCCTTTCATTTAGCCTATTTTGATGTTGCAAATCTCCATCTGCTAAAACATGATTAACTTCAACTCCTGCTAAATCAAATGCTCGAGCCACCATTATCGCTCTATGGCAATCAAACGGATCTTTTTCCGTACACATAAAGGCAATATTATATCCCCGTTGCAATCCCAGCATAACATTATTAAAACCTTTGATGAATCTTTCGGATTTTCTTACTCTTTCAAAATCTAAGTATCCTTCAGCACAATATAACTCTTTTTCACTTGGTCTGGCACCAAAAAATTTACCCATAAAGGAATATTGGATTCCATTACGAGAAATATATTTTTCAATATTTTCTCGATTATATTGTTCTGCATATTTTGAATATGGAGTACTTCTGACGTCTAAAACATAATTAACATTATATTTTCTCAGCATTTTTACAAAATATTCTATATCATGCTGCGAATGTCCTATTGTAAACAGTTTTCCCATCTCAATAACATCCTTCCAATTATTCCTTTCTAGGTTTTACATTTATAACCATCTTAAGATTTTCTTTTTCTTCAAATGTTCCTTTTTTCAATCCTAGCAAAGTTTCTATATCTTTAGGATACAATGTCAATCCATATTCTCGTGATAATTCTTCTAAGAACTCATTTGGAGTGAATACTTTTTGATCAAATAAAATTTTTATAGCTTGTCGCAACAAAGAAGGTTCCGCTGTAACCAACTCATCATCTAACGGTTCTATTTTTCTAATTCCCTGCTTTTGCATATTTCTCATTAAGCGACTATAATCATCTGCCGCAATAATATCCAAATCTTTTGCTCTTCTTATCATTGCTGCTATTGATACTTTCCAAGTCTTTTTTAACTCAGTATAATATGCCAGATTTGTAGCATATGGACTTACATCTTTGCGAAATTCATCTTCTGGCAATAAAAACGCAGAAGCAAATGCATGTGCTTGCAATTCAATTTCCTTAAATTCTTCTTTGTCTATGCATTCCAAATCTTCACGCCAATTATGAAGTAAAATATGACCTATCTCATGCGCAACATCAAAATGTATTCTTGCTGCAGTTCTTTTATTTTTTGAATATCCTATCAAATATGTTTCCATATCATCCGATGTTATTTTGTGACTAAAGGCATCAACATCTCCCGTTGCTGTTTCAAAATCAGTTACTATCAACCCGTTGCTTTCGGCCAAGTAAACAATATTCTCTATTGGTCTATTTCCTAATCCCCAGTACTCTCTTAAAATATTTGCAGCTTCCTGCGGTGTCGCATTCGTTGGAATCTGTGGAAGATTGACTTTTTCAAATTCCAAATATTCGCTTAGCATGTTATATATAATCGCAATAAATTTGATTTTTTCTTCCTGCTCTACTCTATATTTTTTATTTGTTGTTAATAATGATCTAAAATAAGTTGTACTTTCATTAAGGTTTATTTTTGTTTCTTCCAAAAAGAAAGTAACAGGAAATTCCAATTTTTCACTAAGCTTTTGAACTGTAGCAAATTCTGGATTCATTAATTTCCCATTTTCAAGCATAGATATTGTTTGCCTACTAAATCCGGTTAAATCTGCCAGCTGAGTAGCTGACAAATTTCTCCACATTCTTGCTATCTTTAAGCGTTCACCGTTAAAATACTTTCCTCCCATCGTAGGATTAAATGAAACTATTTTTCCCATGATAATCGCTCCTTCTCATTTTATAGTATTTGTATATCTCCAATCGTCGTATCATCTCTCATCGCAACTGCATCTCTTTGTCCCATCCGTTTTCTCGCTTTATCTTTCAGTTTGATTTTCGGCATTTCTCTTTCTTCGGAATCTTTCTCTACTGTATCTACTACAACTGATTCGTTATAATGGATAAATTCATTCCAATTCTCTTCATCCACAATTTGTAACGAACTATCCAACACACAGCATCTTATTGAAACCAATTCAGAATTGTATTCTTCAAATAGAATAGTAGCATATCTATGAACTACAGAACTATCTATTTGAAAGTCTCTTAAAATTCCCTCTACAATTACTTTCACTTCATTTTCATCAAATTGCTCTTCTCCAAAAAGATTCATTTGCTTATTTTGATCCAGATCAATATTGAACGATTTAACCAATGCATCAATATAGTGTGCCTTTTTTCTCTTTTCTTGTTTTCTTTGCAGTTCAGTAAAGCGGTCCTCTCTCATTACAGTAAAAAGTGTTCCTGTTTTCTTGTTAAATAAAGGAACAAAATACCAAGCACCACGTTTTGCATATTCTGCAGTTAATACGTCACTTAAAAAATTTGTAATAAAATTACGATTTATCAAATCCCATTTTAAAAACTTTTTTGCATTCGATTTTCTATCATTTATATGCTCTCTTTGAAGACATGCCTTTACATCATCTCCAATTGCATCTGAAAGACATTTTACTACCGAATATTTCGCTGTATCTTTTAAATTACATTCTTGATACTTCATTTCAAACACCTCCTAGATATCTCAATAACAGAATAGGACTTTTTTTGTTTTTTGTCAAGTATAAAACGCCTATTTCGATAATATGTATTTGTTTTGTTTTATTTATTTTATTTATTTCAATTTTACAAGTCGTATTGTGTTTTTCTATTTTCAGTGCTATACTTTTATCGGTGCTACCATTCACGGTAGGCGGTTAGTCCTTCTCCAGAGGGACTGTGGCCTTCTGTTTACATAGAAATCCCCAGACTATCTGCGGAAATCTTGCTAAAGGAGGGGATGCTAATGTTGACTCTCGAAGGTCTGATTGCTGTTATCAGCTTGTGTTTAACAGCCTTTGGACTTGGTTACGCAATAGGATGCAATCACGCAAAAAAATAACCGCCCCAGCCTGCAAACTGAACGATTATTTTCTTAACTAATCATTATGTGGGCTAACCGTCTATCGGTAGCACCTTTTCTATGATTATATTATCATTAATTCCTCAATATGTCAAAACCAATTTCCATCCACCACAAAACACTCAAGAAGTATTTTCCTATACTTCTCTCAGATTTCTGGTTTCTCTCATTTTTACCCTGGGTTTTTCATCATGTTTGAAGCGTTCTTGCTATCCATCAATTATTCACGATATTGACCAGAAGTCTAGTATAACTCGACACAAAATATAGATCTCAGACTGTATCGTCTAAACGTCCTTGCTCTGATCATTATTCTGTCAGATTATAAATCAATCGTCATTTTTATATGTGGCATTTTGACTTTTACATGTCGCGGATAAACATTTTTGTACCTGTATATGCTTAATACGATACCAATCAGCCCGTATGAAACAACAATATAACTTCCACCTACAGATAAGAATGGAAGAAATGTCGCTGTTGGCGGAAATGCCCCTAAATTTTCTAATACATTTATCAGAAAACTTACAAGGAAAATCATGCCACATCCACACCCCATCATCATACCTAATTGGTTCTTCTGTTTCAAAGCTGTTCCAAAAACAAAAAGTATTAAAACAGCTAAGACACAGCATACAAGTATCGCTACGATCATTCCGTATGTAGATGACAAATACGTTAGCAGATAGTCTGCATTAAACCCGGGCAATTTTTCCGAAATATCTGCTCCACTACTTCCTATCATTTTATTTGTTTTCAAAAACGAACGTATTGTTGCAGTCAGATAATTTGCATCTCCAGTGTTAGAAACAAATGCCTGTATACGTGCTTTCTGGTATGACGCCAGGACATTTCCAAAATACATCCCAAAGAAACTCACAACTGGCAGAACCATAAAAATCCCCCCTAATCCGGCTATCGTTTTTTTCTTCGGAATGATAAACCAATCTTTCAAAACAGCTATTGTCAACATCACAAGCATCGATATCATCATCAAGCCTGCTGTCATTGTTGCAGGCATCCGCATGACAAAAAGAATCGGAAGTACCATCCAAGCTACTGCTTTCATGAATCCCTTATACCCTAATCCATGATACTGGTAAATGACTCCCCCGTAAATCGGAACATAGAACAACATCAAAGCCTGTATGGATATGACCCTTCCACCAATATTCATGTAATATGTCATACCATTTATGCTAACTCCAAAAAACAAGGTTAGTAAACATGTAGCCAATAATATAACAGCAATCAACTTAGAATATCTTGCTAATAATGTATAGTCCATAAAATATAAGACCACCATGACTACAATTCCTACCAAAACATGAATCACATATCTACTGGAAGCAAATGCATCTGCCCCATCCATATGCGTTGCAATCATTATATGCGTCACAATTCCAGCTACACTAATTAAAACGATCATAAAAAGCAACTTCCATGCAATCTGAGGCTTATGAATCCGGTCAAGCGAAATTCCCGCCTCGACCGGATCTCCCATATCCTTAACAGCCTCTTTTTCTGCACTCTCGTAGCTCATGCCAGCATGAATGTTTGCCTCAATCTGATCTTCCATATGATTCTGCAATTCCTGTCGTATATATGGACGAGCCTTCTTGCAGCGAATCTGTTCTAACAATATCTTCAAATATTCATCCATAAATCACACCTCCAATGCAAGAACATTCGATACTGCTGCCGAATACTCTCTCCATTCTTCGGTTTTCTTCTCCAGAAGTTTTCCTCCCTGTTTTGTCAGACTATAATACTTTCTGGTTTTTCCGCCAAATTCCTGTTCATATACCACCAATAAGCCCTTTTCTTCAAGGCTGTGCAACAATGGATATAATGTTCCGGCCTTTAATTCAAACACATTCTGAGATTTTTGGCGTAATGTATCTATCATCTCATAGCCATACATGTCCTTTTCAGATAACAGTTTCAAAATAAGCATTGTCATGCTTCCGGAAACTAATGATTTTTCAACAGTCATAAACTTCATCCTCTTTATGTAGATAATCTATATATCGGTTATCTATATAATATAAAGATAAACTTTATCTGTCAAGACTTTTTATCATATTATAAGCAATCTCGATTATGAATTTTTCGTTGCCTAACATAATCTACATTTTGCCCCTGTCGTTTCTTCTCCTCCAACCGTTCATGAATACTCTTTTTCTGCCCGGTGCTTTTCTGCATTTCCCGTTTCTCCGCATTCTGCTCGTTCGCCGGAATCCTCAGATACATTTTCTCCGGTTCTGGTTTTGGTGCATCCCATGCTTTTGGGGCTAGCTGGACTTCCTTTAATTCCGTTTTAGCAGTCTTCATTGCCTTTGTGACTTCCAATGCATTTTTATATCCATGTTGAGTCGGAATCAAATCCAATGTAGTCTTCGCCTTTTCCAGCTGTACTTTCTTATCCTCAATCTTCCCTTCCATTTCTTTCTGCTCTTTTCGGTGGAACCATTTCTTTTTCACTTCCTTCAGATCTTTTTCCAGATTTACGATTGCTTTCTCAATGGCATAGATCTTCTGTTCCTGCTTTTTCATCTTATTGAGAATTTGCTGTAACCTCATAACTTCTGCTTCCTGTTTTACCGAGGAAGGACGTTCTCCTTTCGGTTTTGCTTGCAGTGGTTCTGGCGTAATGTCAATCCGCACATCATGATCAAGCAATGGATTCCCTTCCGAATCTCTATCGCAGTATTTCGTCTCCCGCAGAAATTCTACAAATCTCCTTAGGTATCCGACTGCTTTCTGAAGAATCCCGGTAAATAATTTCGGATCCTGTCCATGTTCTCGGAGTGACTCCGCCACCGGTTGTTTATGATACACTAAAATTACCAGAAAAAAGCGTCAGAATTCCCTGAAATCAGCAAGGGATTTTCCTCAAAAAAGGCGGGACATATTGTATCCCCTTCACAATACAGATATCCTTTGGGTAGAGACCAATCTATTCAAAGGAGGAAAGGAAGATGTACACTATGTCCCAGATCAATCATATCAAAGCTTTAAGCAATTGTGGATACCGGATCAGTGAAATTTCAAAGAAAACTGGTGCCGATCCTAAAACAATCCGCAAATATCTTTCCCAGGAGGACTTCTCACCAGTACCTCCGGTTGTCCAGACACAGCCATCCAAGCTGGATCCGTTTAAACCTGTTATCCACGAGTGGCTTGATGAGGATAAAAAGCACTGGCGTAAACAGCATCACACTGCACAGCGGATATATGAACGTCTGGTTGAAGAACAGGGATATACAGGCAGCTACAGCGTTGTCCAGCGTTATCTGAAAAAATGCCGTTCCGTCCAGACAGAAAAAGCGAACCTTGAACTGGTATGGGATCCCGGCCCGGCCCAGGTTGATTTTGGAGAAGCTGATTTCTATGAAAACGGAAAACTGGTCAGAAAGAAATATCTTACTGTATCGTTCCCTTACAGCAATGATGGATACAGTCAGGTATTCGGCGGTGAAACGGCTGAATGTGTCTGCCAGGGGATGCTTGATATCTTTGAATTCATTGGTGGCGTACCTCCACTGCTGATCTTTGATAATGCTACTGGTGTTGGACGCAGGATCGGTGATATGATTCACGAAACAGAACTTTTTTCCCGTTTTCGTGCTCATTACCATTTTCGTGTCCGGTTCTGTAACCCTTATTCTGGATGGGAAAAGGGAAATGTGGAACGCAAGATGGATTATAACAGGGCAAACCTCTTTGTGCCTGTTCCGCATTTTTCAGATGTTATCCAGTATAACCATAAGCTGCTTTTAAAGCATAAGCGGAAAGCTTCTGAGCTTCACTATAAAAAACAGGTTCCAATCTGCGAACTCTTTGAAGAAGACCGCAAAGCGTTGCTGATGCTGCCGCCCAAACCTTTTAATGTATGCAGATATGAATGGCTGAAGGCAGATGGTTATGGAAAAGTCTGCATGGATGGAAAACATTTTTATTCAACAAGGCCTGAAAATGCCAATCAGAAGGTACTGGTTGGAATCCGCGCCCATTCGGTTGATATCCTTACAGACGGAGGGCAGGTCATTACCACCCATAAGCGTGTATTTGGCGACAACAGGAGCGATGTCAGTGATTATACAACTACGCTTGCTGTGCTTATGAAAAACTCCGGGGCATGGGGAAACAGCGGACTCCGGCAGGAAACCCCGGATGTCCTGCGTACATACATGGATGCGCAGCCGAAAGAAAAACTTAAGGACTGCCTGCGGATCATGAACGAACTTACAAACCAGTACGGCTTTCAGGCTGCTGCTTGCGCAATGGAAATGACATGTGCCAGAGGGAACATCAATATTTGTGATGCATCGGTACTGGCTGCCCGGATCACCGGATATGGGATCACTACTCCTCCAGAGACCGGTCCATCATTGGATATCTATGACGAAGCATTCCTGAAAGGAGGCAGCAAAGCATTATGATGACACCCAAAATGAAAGAAGACCTCTGCACACAGATCCTGAATGCCAGCAGACAGTTGTTTCTATCCTCAAAGATCTCCGAGGTCTGCCAGGAGAAGGGAACACAAAAACAGCTGGAGTTTGTCCTGGAACTTATGAACAAAGAGCTTACCTTGCGTGATGAAAACCGTCGGAAACGTCTGATCAAACGGGCCGGGTTTCCAACATACAAAACATTTGAAGGATACAGTTACCAGCATGTCAAACTTCCTCCTGCTTTTAGCAGGGAGGAGTTAGAATCACTGGAGTTTGTGCCCGGACAGAAGAACCTTGTACTGTATGGTCCTGTTGGAGTAGGGAAAACACATATGGCAATCGCAGCTGGTGTGAAAGCCTGCAATCTTGGGTATAAAACAAAGTTTTACACTGTAACGGAACTGGTTCTGAAACTGGCGGAGTCCCGCAAAAATGGGACTCTGGAGAGGCTTCTCCGGGATTTACGGAGCCTGGACCTGTTGATCCTTGATGAGTGGGGATATGTACCAGTAGACAAAGATGGTTCTCAACTGCTATTTCGGGTGATATCAGACAGTTATGAAAGTAAAAGCCTGATACTGACAACCAATCTGGAATTTTCCAAATGGGGAGGAATATTCACTGACGATCAGATGGCTGCCGCCATGATTGACAGACTGGTTCATCATGGTCACCTGCTGATCTTTGAGGGAAAAAGCTACCGGATGGAGCATGCTCTCATGCGCCAGGATGCATAAAACGTCCTGCCTAAAGCAAGGAAAATCCTTTGCTAAAAACAGGGAATTCTGACGCTTTTTTTAGGGAAAAGTGCTTGACAAAAAACAACCGGTTCATCAATCTGTGATTGTTTTGCTGTCATTACTTCTGCTTCTGATGCACCCGTAAGCAATGCCCGGTCTACATTTCGGTTCCATGCCCGCCGGAGATAATTATCTGCCCTGATCTCCGCTTCTTTGGGATTGTTTTTACCAATCTTTTTGGTAGCAAGATAAGGACTGCCTTTCTGAAATACCTGTAGCTTCTCATTTTCATCTTTCACAATCTCATTGATGGCATCCGTCATAATCTGTTTCATATTTTGAAGAAATACATTGGACTTAAATTCTTCCTTCTTTGGCTGAAAGAAATTGGTCTCATACACTTCCCCTTTTTTGATGATCTTACATCCGGGATGGAGATTTCCACTCTCATCGAGGATTTCCTTTTTCGTCCGCACATGCTTTCCCTTTTCATTATAGAACATATTTCTGCTGGCAATTTTCCGCTCCACTTCCTGCCGAATCTCCCGCTCGGAGAAAATCAAATGAATATGCAGATTGGTTTTGCTCTTATTATGATGCAATGCCGCACAGCACCCTACATCATATTTCTCCAGAAAAACTGAAGTTATATACTTCAGCAATAGTTTATGATCATACTCAATCAGACTCGGCGGTAACATAATAATCAGCTCCCTGGCTTCAATACACGTTCCCTCCGTTCCGCTTTTTGCAAAGTCCCGCTGATTCTGTTCCGCAAGCAGATCCCAGTAGCTGTCCTCCACATTGGAAAAGACAGCATACAGATTTTCCTGCCGCTTGGGGCTGCTGATATAATGCACTCTACCTTTTACATCATGCAGCTTGCTTTCCATCACAAAACTATGATTTCGCCTGTTCACACTTCCTCCTTTCCGGCGGATACGCTACTATCAGAAATCACCACATCTATTCGCTTTTATAGAATACTTTAGCAAGGCAAAACCCGCCCCTGCGAGGCCCTCCGGGAGGACGAAAGACACAGAGTATAAGCTTTAGCTTGTGCGATGGGTATATTTCGCTCTCAATCGCCGAGGGCTCTGTTTGTCATACCCGGATTATTCTATCTCTTCTGATGACTGGTTATTTCTAATTGGCGTATCCGCCATTTTTATTGATGCCCGTTTCCGGGCTGTATATTGTTTCTGCTTTATTTTCAAAGTTTTTTCGCTCCTGTTCACACTTTCCTGTTCACATTTCACCCGGATATTTGTGAACAGAAACCTGTGAACAGAGCTCCAAACATTTTAAAAGTAATCATTAATCAAATGGTAGTTCCATATTTTCATCCACTTTCATGAATCCTTCCTCATCTTTTTTCGGTTGAACCCGTTTCCACGATCTCTGCGTACCGATAACACCACCGAATCTGTGATTGCCATGTTTTGTCCAGCCGATGATCTCATTGTCCATCAGATCCCCGATTTCTTTTGACTGCCATTTGGGAACGATGCCTTCCTGATGAAATACCTGCTGATAGATAATCGTAGAACAGACATAATCCTCTTCATACGAATCAAGAAATGCCTGGATCATGCCCGTCTGAGTGTCCTCCGGCATGAATTCTCTCTGAAGCAGCTTAACGTGATCCTCCATCTCCGGTGAAAAAGTCAGCGGATAATTTCCGCTTCGATAGATCTCCATTGCCTCTGCCCATGCCTGGAGAATATAGGCTCTGGATTCCGCTTCATTTTCATAAATGGTGGTTTCCGCTTTTTCTGGAAATACCCTGACCGGAGCAAATCTCCGGTTCCCGGTACGGTCAAAAGGAAGGAAATTCAGATCATTGGAAGTACCACAGAATACACATTGGCGATACCGATCCTCTGCCCGTCTTTCATAGGGAATCCGATAGATATCCTTCTGCCGGCTCAGGAAGGATTTCGTCTCTTCAATGCTCTTGGCATTTGCCACCGCATTCATTTCTGACATTTCCACAATCCAGTGTCCCTGCAGATATTCATAAACCTTCTTATCATCGATCCGTTTCATATCGTCCGTAAACCACTCATCTTTGATTGCCAGATATCGGAAGAAAGTGGATTTTCCGGTTCCCTGCCCTCCGACCAGACAGAGCATGATGTCATATTTGGCTCCCGGCTCATACAGCCTTCGGATGGCTCCCATCATGTGCATCTTCATCACTTCCCCGGTATATCCAATATCCTCTGCCCCGAAGAAATGTGTCAGCATATGCTGGATTCTTGGTATTCCATCCCATTTTAGGCTCTCCAGATATTGAAGTATCGGATGAAAACTATTTTCATTCGCTACGATATCAATCGCCTTTGTAATGACCCGGTCACTGGTCAACCCATAGTTCTTTTCCAGATATAAAGCCAGATTGTTCATGTCTGTATCGGTCATATGAACGCCACGCCTTTTCCATGGCATTTTCTTCATAATGTCGATCTGACAGGTCATTTCATTTCTGCAAATAGCCCCTTTCAGACAGGGATCATGCTCCAACGCATACTTGCAATTCTGTATGGACTGTCGGATTTTCCCCTTCTCCGTAACATCCAGCCGCTCCCTGATGTCCTCCACGGTCAGAAGTTCCGTCTCCACAATCGCCTCTAAGTTCTGCAAGGACTCCTCGCTCATATTCTGCAATTCTCTGTTCATACCTCTTCACCTCCTCCCTTCCGTTCCGGAAAAATCCAGAACCTCTTCGTCAGTTCCAAACATTAGAATGTCCGCCAGATAACTGACCTTGCTTTCATTCTGTAAGGCTTCTGCAAATAATGGATGCCATTCCTCTTCCGCAGATTCCGGCTTGTAAAATTCCTTCCAGAATTCCATCCACCGTAAATACCGGAGCAATACATCCGAAGCATACTTCGCCCATTGCTCAATCTTTTTCTGTACGAATTGCATCCGTTCTTCTTTCGTCAGAACCTTCTCTTTTTTCTTAACTTCCAGTTTTCGGTTTCTATTTGCCCCAGATGTCCCGATTGAAAGATTCAGAGAAAAATCATCATTGATCTTCTTCGCTGCTTCCAGTTGCGATAATCCAAACAGCACCGCCACATAATTGACTGCATCGCCTTTTGCTCCACAGGCGAAGCAATAATAATTCTGGTCAATCTTCATACTGGGGTGCTTGTCATTATGGAACGGACAGCGCGCCATCCCGTTCCGGCTCACTTTTAATCCATATCTTTCTGCCACCTGCCTTGCGGTGACACGTTCTTTCATTTCCTGAAAAATGTTCATGTACGTCCTCCTGTATCCTTTGTAATCAAATTCCGTAATTTTCCCTCTTTCCGTCACAGGAGAACTTTGCTATACTACACATAAAGCTATATGCGTATAGGCAGACTTCTCCCGTAAGGATTGAGTTTTGTCTATGAGGCTTTACCAGAGCCTGCATAAGTTTTTAAGCGTGTGAGAAATGTCCTTGTTACCAGCAGGGGCATTTTTATTTACTTCAAGTAATTGTTTTACCAGTTCCAGCAGCAATCCTTCCTCTTCTGTATTGCCATTCTGTAACTGTACCAATATCTGCTCCAATACTTTCGCCACCCTGATCGACATATAATTTCCGGCAATGACCGTTGCCTCCTGCCCTAATACTGCT
>OLRX01001073.1_pt1 | contig 21811 bp, 24 predicted proteins | sample 1672991 | NCBI WGS metagenome assembly OLRX01 (sample SAMEA3136744, study PRJEB25190) | human gut metagenome | biome: human gut; feature: human-associated habitat; material: faeces | place: Austria | collected 2013
TGCATACCCTTTCTCATTTAGCATCCGCTGCACCAGCTCTACAACCTCGCCCTTGTTTCCCTTTTTTACAGTCTGCATTGTGTTCCTCCTCTAATCCCAATATGCATACCCATCTTTAATGTGGTATCCAGCCCGCTTCAATATTTTTATCTTTTCCTCTTGAGGTATATTGAGCCCTATTACATAGTTTGCTACCACCCTCCTTGCCTGGTCATTAGACATTCCACTATACTCTTTCCCATAAGAATAAGACGGCGTTTCAAGGTATAAAAAGAGCAGCTTTTGTGCTGCCGTCATCCCATATCCATTGATAGCGTTGACCTGTGCTTTTTTTGCAGAGCCTTTAACAGCCTCTCTTTCTCCCCATTCGTTCAGAGTATATTGACCTTCCGCATTTGACCTTGCATTATGGGCCAGAAAATACGTAGTCGGGGGAATCCCTGATGCATCCAAATAATCGACTTTTTTCCGCCAATCACTTTCCTTAATATTATAAGTTTTCCCTCTTCCCTCCAACATTCCTGTATCTGCTCTATATTCTGCGTATTTGTATACATCCTTTATCATTTTAATTTTGTCTTCATCGGATGCAGAACGGTATGCTGAATTGTTGATCAGCGAACGCAAAATTTGCTTGCTCATTCGGCCTTGTGTTTGTCTGTGTTTTGTCACCTCCGTTGTGGTCATCTTATATTCATCCCCCCCATTGGTTACAGTGCCAAACGATGTAGTTGGAATGATATACTTGCTATCTTCTACGTTAGAGTTATAAAGTCGTTCTATCTCCCGATCTACTTCATCACTCTTTATTTCATTGACATAGGCAGGATTTATAAAGCTGTTGAATACCCGTTCCAGCACACTGCTATCATTGACTTGCTTTTCGCCCCACGCATTTACATAAGGTGCGTTTGCAACATTCTCCAGCCCCACATTTTCAAGCAACAAGTTTGCCCCAGGCAATTTATTCAATGCCTTCCTACCCGTTTTTTCTAGTCGGCCCAACACCTCGCTGTCTGCATTGGTGTAAGTCGTTCTTCTAGTTGGGTCAATGACTTGATTTAACTGTGATCCTGTCGTAGGCAAATACTGCAAGAGATAGCTTTCAAATGGTGTGTAGATCAACGCTTCTGCGATTGCCTCTATATTCGTATCCGCTTTACGAATATTGGTAATCATGTCATCAGCACTAGACATCATAGACATTTCCATCAAAGGCCCGAAAATTTGCTGACCTGCGGCAAAAACATCATCTATAGAGTCTGCACCATCTGTTTCACTCCATACAGCACCCATAAAAAAGGGCATGGCAGCGGGAGAAAGCCAATCCAAGCTAATAGAGGTATCACCAATCTCCAGGGAATACCTCTGTCTTCCCTGATCGCTTTCATAGTATTCTTCCTTATCATCCCCGCCTACGCGAATCAATCCACTTTGTGCTAGCGTATAGCCTAAGCCAGCCATTACAGTCCCCGTCAAATTCTGCGAAAGCGAGTTAATGAAGTTTGCTTTTGCCATGGGCGTTCCGCGAGATTCTATCCCTTGGTATACCGTTTTAATTATACCAAGCGGAGAATAATCAATCGCACGCTTGGTAACATTGATCGGCGTTTTAGTGAAGGGGATTACGCCGTCTATCCATGCTCCTGCTGCCTTTGCCAAAGGATTTTTACTATTATTGAGCCTATTTTTCAGCGATGTAATACTGTTGGCCAGACGAGATTCATCCCTAAAAGTTTCTTTCTGTGCCTTGAGCGCTGCATGATTGATGACTTGTTCTAGCTGCTGACGATTTGCGGGATTTTTCAAGTCCTCCATAGATAGCTTCCGTGCTACCACCTCATTGGCAAAATGCCTTTGAAAAGCATTCCCCGTGAAAATTTCATCACCCCATTCCATTACACGGTTTGTTTTTTGTTCTACAAAACGCATTGCTTTATTCTTGAACGTGTCTCTATCCCTTAGCAATCGAGCCGTCCTGCTATCATAGCGCGAATCACCGCTGACCGCCTCTTTGTTTGTCTTAAAATATTCTTTTGCGAATGTTCTCGCATTGGAATATTCGGGAGACCGTCTCTTAAAAATGGTATTGGTTCGCAAATTTGGATCGCGGATCAACATTCTTTGAAGCATACCATCTATGGCAGAAGACATACGCCCCATCAAATTCATTGCAGCATTGCCTACCAAGTTCCGCACCTGAGTTTTAGGATTGGCTAACATAGAAATACGACGAAGCGCACCTAGCTTTTCATGCAGCTTTACCGGGATTCTCTGTTTTAAGTCCGCCTCTATGGCTTGTGCAGCTGCCTGTATTTCCGGCTCTGTCTTCGCACCTGCTAAACGATTGGCCAAGATTTCATCAATCTCTATTTCTGTTCCGCGCTGTTTATTGATTCTGGCCAGATCAGACTGAATGCTTTTCAACACACCACGGCCGCCCAGTTTATACAGCGCCTTTGTCAAGCTCATAACTTGTGCTGCATCCGTTGTTATGGGCATGATCTCGCTTATAATGTTGCTTGCACCATCCACATCTCCTGCATTGGTATATGCCTTTGCAAGCTCTACGCCAAGTATAAGGTTCTCTGCCCGCTCCTTTCCCCTCTTTGATGTTCCAAGATTCTTGTAGAAAAGGTTTGCCGCACCCTCAATGCCTCGCTGTTCAATTTCACTTAATGCCTTTTCTGTAGCCTCTTTTGTGCTGACTTTCTCATAACACACATTTTTTGCATTGTTGATTTCATCATAAAATTCGCTCTGCATTTGAGGATCGTCAAACACAAGATTGCTTTCATCGTTTAGAATGCGTTTTGTGGTACGCCGTTCTCCCATACCAGAGTCTGCCACATCATCGTTGACATAATCATTGTTTTGCGACACATTATTATAGAGAGTAGGCCCTACTCCGCCATTATTGACATATGGGTGGATTGCAGGATCAGGCTCTTTTTGTCTTATGGGTGAGCCCCCACCATTGACATGGTTTTCATCTTGTGGCATATTATATGTAGAAGAAGCATCATCACTGCTTGCCATTGGCAATTGGAGCCTCTCGACGAGCAGTTGATCGATGCTTCTATCATTTTTACGCCACAAGACATTTTCATTATTTTCGCCAAGCAACTTGTCAATATCTTTCCCATAGGTGCTAGCTATCCTATTGTCAATCGTCACATTGCCTTGCTTATCCAAGTGTATTGGGGTGACAACGGTTCTGCCATCATCCAATTTCCAGTTAGTTAGAACAACAAAACTGTTTGGTTGTGTTTTTGATTTTAGAATTGCAAGCGGGTTTTCTAATTGTGCTGGAAGCTGCTTTAGTGCTGGAATGCCCAGGTTGTGTTTGCCGCCCATGCTCTTCCCACCGATTTTATAGTCTTCTGGATACGCAATCTTTCTGGCTGTATCCTGCGTCATCGTAAGTTTGTGTGGTTTTGCGCCAAGCCTTTGTAAAATAGCTGGAGTTTCCCCCAGCTCAATGAAAGAACCATCTTTTGCTTTCCCTGTAAACACATCATCAATTTCTTTGGCGTATCTCTGCATATTTTCTGCTGTTGACAATTTGGTTTCAAAGTCTGCTGGATCAAGAGCACTTACTACATCTCTAGCTTCCACGGTGTTAAAATTATTCAAACTGTTTTTTACTTCTTCTTTAGTTCTTCCCGTTTGATTTGCAATCTTTGTTATGCTCCGTTTGTTTCTAACTGAATTGATAGCATCCTGTCCTGTACCTAAGATCGCCGCTGCGGTGGCGCCTCCAAGGAACGATTCTTTCAAATCATCTAACGAAACATTCTGTAGTTCCTCATCGTTGAACGCTGCCTTTCTTACCAAAGGTTCTACCAAGGTAGAAGCGGCTTCTTCCAACCCTTCCCCAGCAGCGGCACTTGTCCGTGACAAAAGCGTTCTCGCAGCCCTGTTGCTTACTTTTTTATCCAGCAAGGCATTCAAGCCTTTAGAAAGGCCCGCTTTTTTGGATAAGCCAGCCACACCACCAAACGCTTGTTCCACCGCAGCCTCCTTGAGGCCCTCTAAATATCCATAACTTTGAGCTTCTCTGGGTGTCTTCCCTTCTAGCAGTGCGTTTCCTATTGCATCCCCAGAAGTGCTCCCAAACGTAACACCTGCCGCAATTGTTTGGCCGCCAGGCACAATATATGCCAAGGCGGATGGCAGAACGGAACCGACTGATCCTATGCGATTTCCCCATTTTTTTTGGTTTTCAGTAAGCCCCGAATACTTTTGGTCGATGTTCTCATCCAACTTGTTTTGGTTTTGTTGCACTCGCTTGATTTCTTCAATGCCGCGTTCATCTTTTTCTTTTCTCGTTTGATCAATCGCGGGCCGAAACGCTTTCTCAAGCTGCTCAATTCCTTTTTTATTCCACCCTTGCCCGGCACTGCTCTCCTTGAGTCTATCAAGTTGTTTTAGAACATCCTCTCCATAACCGGCGCTAGCATTGATTTGTGCGTTTTTGTGTATGTTCTTAAAAACATCTTTGAAGTTGTCCCAAGTACGCTCAGCCGTATATCCTAGGAAACTATCACTGCCTTTTGAATTGCTCTTTGCACTTTTATTTTTGGCATATGTGCTACCATGAGTATCTGTTTCAGGAGTTACCTCCATCCTATAGCCCTGTTTTCTTAAACGTCTGACAAACTCTTCAATTTCTTTAGCCATATCTACCTCCACAGAGAAGGTCTAAGAGCATTCCCTAACGCCGTTCCCAGGGCCTTACCGAGCGGATCTTCCTTTTGTTCATTCCCTACAATTCCAACCTTTTTACTATTTGATGAACTTCTTCTCGCAGCAGCACGTCTCTGTGCCGCAGCCTGTGCTTCTGCCTGTGCCTTTGCTTGCTGCATTTGTAGCCTTTGCTGTCCATACTGGGCTTGTAGGTTTGCTAACTGTTGATGCAACTCGTTTTGCGCGTTCAGTAGAGCAATATCGTATTCTTTTTGAGCATTGGCTCTATTTGCGTTTAGTTCCGATAAATAATTTTCCAATGCGATATTGTAATTGTTTACATTCGTGTCACGGGTATTCTTTGCGTTGTTATAATCTCCCCGATAGGTATTATAAGCTGCCGTATTCATATATTCGGACATCCCATTGTTCCGAAGCCGTTCTGCGTTGGTTCCAAAGGGATTTCTTGCTACAAGCATAGACTGATAAGCCGCCGCACCATCCTTGGTGAGCTGCTTATCTGCCTGGTCTACCAAGGTATTGTAATTTCTCCGCTGATTTGATTCTTGTGCAGCGTATGTATTCATCAATTGATCTCGCTTTGCCGATGCCTGTTTTTCCAGCAGAGCATTAGCCTCTCTTGCCGCCTGTTCTTGTTTCGCCTGTTCAGCATTGATTTGATTGATTAGCGTATCATAATTTACTGCCATTATTATCCCCCTTACAATACCTTAAAGATATAGTTGGCTACGATATAGGGCTGCAAGAGCGAGCCTTCATCCGTCTGCCCGCCCAGCGGCGTACCGTATTGGAACGTGCCAGATGGACTTTCCAGCTTGCCGCCGCTGTAAAACCGCACCTCTGTCTGCGGTTCCGGCTTGCTTACATAAAACGCGCCGAAGATACCCGGCTCAATACCCCCTGTGATGGCGATCTTGGCATATGCCTCATCCGACAGGGAAAACCGCCCCTTTTCCGCCCCGCCTGTGCGGTACAGCGCATTGAACGCCGCCGTGCCCGTGTCCTTGCCTACGATCACGCGCCCTTTTACATCCGGCAGCGTCGTGCCGCCAAAAAACGCGATGGCCGCGTCATGCGTCCCCGGCGTCAGCGTTCCGCCGGCCAGCATCCATTTGTCGCTGGGCAGCGTATCGCTCCACCATACCAGCCCCATGCCCACCGGGCACAGATCCAGCAGCCCGCCGGCCAGCTTGGCTGTTGTCACGGCCCCGTCCGCCAGCTTGGCCGTTGTCACAGCCCCATCCGCCAGCTCGTTTTGTGTCAGCGTGCCGCTGGCGATCTTTATACTCTCAATGCTGCGGTCCGGGATCTGGCCTATCTGTGTCTGCTTGATCTGCTCGTAGAGATAATTCAGCTTGGCCTGTACGTTACGGCTGTTTTCCAGATGCGGGTCACCATCGCCGATATGCGCCGCGCCCACGCTGCCCGCTGCTGTCTCCGCTTCCAGCTCCGGCACCAATACATTGGTAACATATTGTTTTATGTCTTTTCCCGCCTTATCGAATGCTTCCTTTAGTGCTCGCGGTTCCATTTGCGGCCGATCTGCTAGTTTTTGTATATTTTCAACGTCAGAAGTAAACTTTGTAAATGCCATTCTCGCCACCTACTTAAAATATCCACCAGTAAATATTTCCATCGTAATTGAGTAAATACCGCCTGGACGGTTGAGCTCATCACCATAAAACATGATCTGTTTTTTGATGAATCTTTTTTTCTTTGTGACAAAAGCCACATTATTTTGATCTAGAGTATTGAAATTCATATCTGAAAAATCAAGGTCATTAAAGTCAAAATATCCACCATCTACTCGAGCAAAATCCTTCCAAAAATCCTTGTTTGTCCGACATTTTCCCTTTATATATGATCGTGTCATTGATTTCAGTTCCAAAACATTGCCGCGCTTATTGTCCTTTTTGACATGGTTGCTGTCTCCAAAGTTATCAAATGGTGTTGTCCAACACCAAAAGATTGGTTTTCCATCATCGTTATAAGCAGCGGAAAAAAGTTCACCGCTATCTCCTGTTTTTTGGTCAGTATTAAATTTACACAGTACGCCATTTTCTGTGCCAAAGTATAACGCGTCATGATAGACCATCAAAGAAGTGGCAGGCTTGAACTCCGCCCCCTCATACACGCCAATATTCTCCCAAAAAAACCACTCGTATTCTACGACATCAGTCGCATATTGTTTATATCGCTGCCTACTATCTGCAAGATAGATTCTTCCATTGACCAAACACAATAAATACCCTCTCCATTCTTTCAGAACGGAATCATTCAGGCTTTCTTCATTAACAAGCTTCCCATCAACCAAAGATGATCTGTGCTCAATGCTTCGCTCCAATCCCACATTCATCTTTCCTATTGCTTGCAAACCTAGCGAACTGATAAACACAGGGTCATCTAAAAAATTACAGTATCCACGCTTGGAGATGCACCCACTACCCGCTAATCCGTCTTTTGCGGGATACGTTTTTACATTGTAATCTACCCCCGTATCATTCGGTTCGTGTAAAAATACTGTTGGCTCCTGCTGACTGCTGTCTTTCAATGTCGCCAAAGCATCGTTAATACGCATAAAGCCCATAACATTGGTATTTTCTGTTCCTACCTGTTCATAAGTCAGTTCGCCGAAATATGTGGGATCATTGAGTTGGGAAAAATAGATTGTGTTGGGAGTGTCTGGATTCCCTGCTAAAAAAATACGATTGTCAAACACAGTGGCAACCGTACAATGCAAGATACTTGGCGCATATTTTTCTACTGTTTTTGAGGCTGTAATGACTACGTTATCCTGGCCAGCGGTATCTGGAACGGGCGGGGCTGTATTAAATGTTACCTTTCCCTCTTCGCGGTTTACTGTAAAATCCACACCCTCAGTTTTTTCTTCTCCGTTTACCGTAGCCTTGACAGGAGTATCGTCAATATCCTTCACGGACAAATAGTAGTCTCTTTTCCCCTCTTCTGCTAAAAAAGAGTTTTTGAATGTAGGCTGTAAACGATTAACCTGCTGGTATTGCTGCCCCCCGCCTAGTGGTGGGCGTCCTGTATAAGTTGTAGGAATAAACGCAGCTTCCTTTACATCTTTGACTGTTTCCCCATCGTAAACAAGATAATTCTTCCCATCAATAACATAAAGATTTTCTTCAAAAACAAGCATAAAGGAAAATCCCCGGTTCATTCCACTGTATAATTCTATAATATCTCCTTCTTCTACCGCATTTTCCGGATAATTGGCCCATAAGAACAATTTTTCTCCTACATGGAAAATGGGCTTTGTACTGCGGCCTTGCTCTGTTTTGAGCTCAAAAAAATTATATCCATATACGGCATTATCCTCTTGGTTTGGGAATTCAATCATTCGCCGAAACCCAGGGCGTGTCTCCACACATTGGCCCAGTTCTACGCTATAGTTTTTATACATATTGATGCTATTCGGGCTACGCTTCAGACTCACCTTGGCAGAATCGGAAGAAAAATCTACCCCTGTGAATCCATTGTACACCCTTGTTCTTGGCGACAAGGTTGTACGCTTCGATGGATTTTGTAATTGTACCATCTAAGTTCCTCCCTAAATCTTAATACCACCTACAAAAGAAATTCCTGAGTATGAAGCCGTACTCAAACTCGCTACCAAATTATTAAATTTTACCTCAAAAGCAGTATAATCCGCACTTGGGTCTGTCTTCAGCAAATCTGCTACAACTGCGTATGGCAGCACCTGTTGCGCATCTTGGGATAGTTCAATTTCATAATCATCTGGAGTGTCATCTGTAATTTCCGTTGGATAAGCATAATAATCAACGCGAATTGTCTGCGAAGTTTGATCCGTAATCATTAGCTTTGGCTCATGAAACTCAACCTGACCATATCCATTTCCTTGTGCGTCTCTCACAAGGAATGCTTGGTAAAAGTCTTTTGGCAAATCATATTCATTGAAGATAGTATCGCTTTGTGGATGCTCAATGATAAAATACTTTTCAAGCGGCTTTATTGTACAAACAAAAATCTGTGCAGCTTGAAACATTGAGTTCAGTTTTGCCAGTGTCTCTTCATCGTCTGTGGGGGGAGTATCAACCATATACTCATCCATTAGCTTCATTGCCATGGCCTTTGCCTGTCCTAGCGTCATTTCATCTCTCCATTCTTCCAGGAGTTGCACCTGGCATACTCTTAGAATGATAAAAGGGGCTTGCGCCCCTTTATGTAAGTTCCATAGCGGCTACTTTGATATTTGCATCTTCTCCTTTGATCCAAAGCTTCCCCTTGTAAGTACCACTCACCTGTTTATACTTGCCGGAATCCAGTACAATGGCCATTTTTGAAGACTGTGCAATACTGACCGTCAAATCTCCCATACCTTGAAGCCCGCCTCCATTGACTACCGTAGCACTTTTAGCAGCCGCTGAATCTGCATTTTCCACAATGAGCAATAGTTTACCGTCTGCACAATTCCAATCCACAGCTGCACCATCCGCTGTATCCACCGCTGCCGTAGTCGGGATTGCAACTACTTTTTCCTTTTCAACTCTCGTTACCGTAATCTCTGTTGCTGCCATTATGTTTCTCCTTACGCATATGCCGAGACTTCAAGGGCAACCAGTTCTTTCGGCCGTACTAATTTTGAGCCGTAAACATTCAAGCCCTTCACCGCATCTGCAAAAAGATCTTCCGGCGAATATGCCTTTACCTCATTGATCTGGTTTGCATGCGCAATGGCTCGTTTTGTCATCACATAGATGATCTCCTTAGACGAGCTTGTATGGATATTGTTGGTGAGATAGATAGAGATCCCAGACGTTTTCCCCTTAAAGCCATTGGTAGCCGTGTTCATATTGTCCGTTTCCAGATTTTCTACATCCTGTTCAATTTTCTCCAGATAGTCGGGAGAAACCACGGCTACGATTTCACTCCCCTGTTTTACCCCAGCCTTATAAAGTTTGGTTTTTGCTTTCTGTAAAAAAGACCGTGCATTTTCCTTGGTACAGCTGTCCACTGCAATTTTTTGGCCAGACTGTACATCTTTATAAACATCTTTGGCAATGTCCAGGTCTTCGGCTGCCGAGAGCGACTCGGAGCATTCCGCAAGAATCTGTGTCATCAGGTCTTTAGGAGAAGCCTGTCGTTTGTCAATATCATCAATCAAAACATTAAAATATTTTGCATGGTTGATAACCAAAGGAATCGTCGTATCCGTCAGCGCTTCCGGGCCAGTAATCGCGGTTCCGTCATAATCGCCAATCGTCGGCGATCCGATCCCCAGAATGTGTACGGTATCGCCTTTCTTTTTCAGCTCACCTTCCCATTCACGGTTACACAACTTGGCCATAACCAGCATTTTTTCGTTCTCTCTTTGTACCTTTTCCGCCCATAGTTCAGGGATAAAGTTTGTATATGCCATTTTTCTCTCCTTTTACCATTTTTTTCTTGAACGCTCTATTGCGTCAAAGTTCTTTCTAATTTCATCACGGCTCATAGCCGCGACTTGATCCTTGGTGAAAAACCGATCGTTTGTTTTTCCAGATCCTTTTACACTGCCTGTTGACTTTGGTGCTCTGGGCATTTCGCCGTTTACCTTTTTGAAATCAGTATAAATTTCCGTAATTGGCACATCGGCTCTATATCGTGCTGCAAATGCTTGGAAATTTTTATTCCCTAGTACCTCTGTAGCATTGACACCTTGCCTCTCCAGCTCTTTTGCGGCAAAGTATTTAGAAGCGAAGTCCGCCAGGTCTTTAGCCCTAGCAATCTCTCGAAAATCTTGCGGCGGCGATGCTTGATACATGTCTAGCTTTTGCAATACATAATCAATTCCCAGCTCTATATCATCTCGCGCATCTGCCTCGCCCAGGATTGTTTGCTCTCTCTGCTGCAAACCAGGTTTTTGCGGTTCGATTTTCACCCCGTTTTGTTCAAACATTTGCAACAGCATGCTATTGAGCTGTTTTGGGTCTGTAACGTCTACCCCAGCGCCTTGTCGGATGATGTCTGCCATTTGCAGGTAATCTGCGTACTGTGCTTCCGCATTCCGCCTCCCGCGCTCTCTTTCTTTCTTCACGATGCGGTCTAGCTCTGCCTGCATCTGTTCCTGGGTATACATGGGAGGTTGTGGTTCTTCAACTACCTCCTCGGTATCCGTTGTAATCTCTTGCGAATCTGTGGACTCCTGATCCTCCACGTCTTCTACGCGATCAGCCTCAGTTTCTACAGATTCTATGTTTGTCAGTTCTTGTTCCATATTCTCCTCCGCTTTATGTCCGTCGACAAATTCCGCTTACAGCCCGTCGGCTCCATTTTATGCCCGTCGGCAATAAAAAAAGCGCCTATGCGCTCATTCCATCATGTGTGGATCAATTTGCAAAAGCTCATCATCCGTCAACCCGGGGAACTGTTCCCTCATGTTCGCTAGCAAAAGTTGTTCACTGATTCCAGCTCCATTATCAAGCATCATAGGCTCAGATTGTTCCGTAGGAGAGTCTATACCTGGCTGCACTTGGAGTTCTTCCATGGGCAAACCTACGTTTTCTGTTGGCGTCTCTTCTGCTATTGTCCCCTCCTCTGATGGCACTTGCTGTTCTTCAACCATTTGTTGTTGCTTTCTACGCTCTATGATTTGTAACAGCTTGTATTTAGGGCTTGTCGCATCTGTCGGAAGAGCATCCACATATTCATCAAATGTAATCTGCCCTTGTAGTAAAAAATTTTCCAAGGTAGATTCTTGGGCTTGTTTATTATATGGATTTGCAGGGGATACATTAACTACAACATTGACCTTCATCCTCTGCATCATCTCATAGGGAATAATTTCTACTGTTTCGGCAACAACATTTCCCAGCTCATCCACTTCCTCTGAAACAACCATCTTTCCTTCTGGATAATAGGCCGTCCACATATCAAACCACACGCGGCCTATATCCTCTACAAACTGCTTGAACTTTGCTACCTGTCTTGACATCGGCGCCTGCGCTGCATCCCTTACTGCTAAAATCGCCTGCCCAGAAGCTTTTGATGGGTCTATATTCCCTAGAGCTGCATCGCTGGCCCCTGCGAGCTCTTGAGATACATTCCTTATTTCATCTGTCAGGTTCCTGGCGTCCGGGTTGTAGGTAGAGGGGTTCAAGTATCCAATCTTTTGCATCACATCGCTTACGTTGATTCCATCAATAGCAATCGCTACACCCATTTTGGTAATATCTTCTGCATTGGCGATAATGCGCTTGTCATAGATCATTTTGGGGTAAGCCGTTTGGCCAATCGTAATGGCCCTGCGAATCAAGTTTTTGTTTTCCTCGATCTGGTTGTCGATTAGGTATTTAACTTCCCCGTCACCGCGAATCGAACCCTTGATATTTTCCCATGTCATATGCACAATAGGATAATTTGTATGCCCCTGGTCTGTTGGCTCTTGTATAATGACATTTCTCGTAGATTTTTGGCTCCAAACCGTTTTTCTTCCAGCTTTATCTGCCTTTTTGTACAACTCCAATAGTACAATACACTTTCCATCTTCTTCACTATCGTTCACTTCATACTTAGCGGCATCGCCGGATTGCTCCTCAGTCTCGTTGTCTGATACAATTTCTCGGATATTATCTTCCGAAACACCATTTGCCCTGGCCTCTTCTCTAACAGATTCCACCGTTCGCCGAAAAGCAATAATGATATAAGGTTGAGATTCAACATCAGGGTCATTCTCGTCACCAAAATACACATTTGTCGTGTCCACCTGTTCGCATTCAATTTCATAATCTCCTTTATAGAAATATAGAATTTGATCTCCAGACACACAGGCATTCAACACACTATCCCACATTACCGTGTTCATTTTATTTAATTCCCACAGTTTTTTGGTATAGCCGTTGAGCTTTTCGCAAACTTCTCTGACGTTTTGCACAAACTCACTATTCATAATATCCTCGCCCTCTGCCTGCATAGCGTACAGATTAGGCGTATAGGAAATTTCCATCATGTTTTGAGCGATAGAGGCTACTTTATAAAGCACGATGGGTTTTATAAAGTTAAATCGAACAGCCGCAGCGCCTCCAAGTTTTGCTCCTCGCCACTGATCTCCTGCATAAAATCGCCAGTTTTTATCTGTCTGTTCATATAGATTTTGGGATCGGTTATACTCTTTCCCTTTTTCGTACCGATTCCATACCTTTGTCGTTTTATCTGTCATCTGTTACCGCCTTTTGACCGATCTCACTGCCGTTATAAGCGTCGATATTTGCAAACACCTGGTTCATTGTCTCTATATGCCTATCCGACATGATGTCTTCTTTTTTTCTCCGTCCTACCTGTACACCTTTTCTGTACCATGCGAATGAACATAAAAATAGACCTGTCATAGCCATTAAAAATACAAGGATTGTCATACGATCTGCACCTCCATTCCATAGCCAAGTGAGTTTCCCTTTTCTTTTCGTTTTCCATAAAAGCCGTCATATCGTTCTCTTTTTTCTCTCTTTGTTACGGCGGGTAATGAAGGACGGCTGGCAACAAAATACCGAATCGCATCCGGGCCATGCGTAAACTGGTGAGGTTCGTCAGCACAGTCATTCGGATTCTTTTTATCGAATTGAAGCTGTGGAATTGATTCAATTAAATTTGGACAGTTTTGAAAAATTCTAAGTTTAGCGGCTGGTTTTCCCTCTTCATCTTCACATGGCTTTAGCCACTCGTGGAGATTGTACCATCCTTGTACCCTATCATTGTTTGCCTTAATTAAATAAACGCCGCAGTCCCAAAATAGTTCTGCCGCGCTTTTCCCGCTGTCCTGCCGCCGGTTCCAAAGATCAGGCGGGGCAATATAGTGCTCAATTCTTTCATCAAAGGTGTTCAATCTCAGTTCTCTTGCCGCATCTGAAATAATCATACCCTTCTGATATACTTCTCGGTATACATACGCAAAGCCGTTGTAGTCCACGGCGATCCAATAACAGGCAAACATATCAAGTCCATAATCTATTGTCACATATCTCTTCCAACTATCTGGAATCGAAAATGGACGCATAACGTGGATTTCTGGGTTGAACTCTGTAAAATACCTTCCCTCCAATAAGTTCCATTCCCCGTACAAATGGGCTCGTCGCATACCTTCCGGCAACGCTTTTAGATTTTCCACATACTCCGGGTTTTTCTCCATAAGCACCTTATTATCAAAGACTGTCGCCTGAATAAATTCATAATCATCCGGATTTTCAGCCCCACGGAAATCTCTATCAACAAACAATCTCTTAAACCAAGCATGACCTACATTACCGGGGTTGGAAGTGTAATACATCCTGGGTGTAAAATCATCCCTTGTAGATCGGTTAGCTGTGATAAAAAAATCCTTTTGTGTTTCTGTGAAATGTGTTGCCTCTTCCAAACCTATCACATCATACTCTTGGCCTTGATACTGGTACACATCACTCTCTGAATCACAGTATCCAAGCCGTATCCTGCTCCCATTTGGAAATACAAACGCCTTTTCATCTGACTTGTATTTGGCATACCCGTTTAGTTCTTCCTGTAAGGGCAACTGATGATTTTCTCTAAGCTCTGGCAGGGTTCGGCGCAAAAGCAACAATTTCAAACCAGGGTATCTCATAGCAAGCATTACAAATTTTCGCCTCATGGCCCAGCTTTTCCCACCGCCTCGTGCGCCCCCGTATGCGATATGCCTTTTAGTGCTTTTAAAAAATTGTATCTGTTTTTGATTGGGTGTTTCTGTTTCCAATCGTTCAAAAATCGGTGCTGACATTTTTACCTTCCCAAAGTCGCTTTTTTTGTACTGATTTTATTTTTGTTTCGTGGCAAGGAACTCTATTGAAGGGGGTGTTTTTGGGAGGGGGGATGGTATGGGGATACCCACAAAATCACACTACAACACCCCATGCGTTTGCCCTTTAAGCCCTATTTGGGGGAAAGCTATCCGCCCCCATACCCTCGCCCCGTTGTGCCCGTGGACGTGCTGTGCCTGTGAGGTGGGAGGGGGGATGTACACACGCGCCCGCCCGTTAGCTATCCAATACCGCACAAGTCAAAGGAGGAGAGAGAAGCGGTACGGAAGTATCTGCATAAATACACGATGCACAAATATGCAAATAATATGCGTACATCCCCGCAAAAACGCTGCATAATGATGTATATTCAGCATTGTTTATGTATAATTATTTATTTCTCGCCTATACTTTTCGCCAAACTTTAGTTTTGCGCATAGTTGGTGCTATTTGCTCCAATCCTCCAGATCACCAGAAAAATGTATCTCTAGCGGCGCTCCATCCCTTGTAGATAATACGGCGCTCAAGTCTGGCTTGTATCCCCCGCGATCAAGTATATCTTTCGCCGCATTCAGCCTATCCCTTGGGGCCGCCTCTGGGTTTCTCATTATTTCTACTACGGTTTTGACCGCGTTCTGCGCATCTATCGCAAATCTCCGTTGTATCTCCTTGACAATGCCATCCTCAAACTCCTGGATAGCCGCGCGCACTTCTGGGACTCGCATAGTCTCCCCCGCTCGCTGGCTGGCACTTCTTCTGCTGTACCCTGCTACAATTGCACAGCTTGATAGGTTTGGAGTCCTTCCCTCTTTGTATTGCCTTATATATTCATTTACAAAAGCTCTTTGCCTTGGGGTAAGCGTTCCCCTTCGTTTTTTTGGCACCTGTATCACCTTCTATATACGTCTAACCGTCTTTTTTCTTAATTTTATTTATCCGTCACGCATCTATGTTGCCATAATAAAAAGCGCCCTTTTAGCGCCCCAAAAACTTACACAAAAAAATGACAATTATCTATTGACAATGAGTTAAACCCATGCTAATATGTAACCACGGTAAGGTAAGCGGCCATGGTCAATCCCCGAGGGGGTGAGGTCATGAGTGAGGTAATAGCTCTCATGGTTATAATCCTTCTGATTGTTATCACCATTAAAGAGAAATAGCCGCACCTAGTGGCACGGCGTATCCTCCAACTTAAAATTGGATCATCGGGTGCGACCGCGGCACTGGTCGCTTCCTTGCCCCATTATATCACGTGCCGGAGGTGGTTGCAATCCCAGAATCAAAGGCCCATAAAGAGTGGACAAAGAAGAACACGACATTCATTGGGTTAAAGCTAAACAACAACACAGATAAAGATATTTTGCAAGCGATAGAAGATAAGCCCAAACAGACAGAAATTAAAAGACTTGTCAGAATTGGGCTAAAGCACGACAAATAATTAAAACCTCGGCGGTGTTGGCGCACCATATGCCGAGGCAGTACCCCAGAACCACTACGAACCGGGAGACCATTTATATTTTACTCTATGGCCTCCCAAAAATCAAATTTTAGGAGGCATTTATTATGACTTATTTCAACAACATCCATTCACTAGACGACCTCAAAGCCGCATATCGCAGACTCGCTATGAAGAATCACCCCGACCACGGCGGCAACGTAGAAATCATGCAGCAAATCAACGCAGAACATGACGCATTGTTTGAAACTCTAAAGAAAAAGCACAACGCAAGCGCAGACGAATACCACCAAACCACAGAAACCCCGGAAGAGTTCCGCGAAATCATTATAAAACTGATCGTCATTCCCGGCCTTGACATTGAATTGTGCGGCTCTTGGCTCTGGATCGGGGGAAATACCCGCGAACATAAAGAGGAGTTAAAAGCCCTTGGCTGCCGTTGGAGCAAGAACAAAAAGCTATGGTATTGGCATCACGCTGAAGAAGGGCGCAAATGGCGCCGCGGTACATACTCTATGAACGAGATCCGCACAAAATATGGCCCTCAAACCTTCAAAGGACAGTCAGAAGAAAGTAACTATACGAGAATAGGGGTTACGGCGTAAAGCCGGCCCCTGCCCCTTGGAGGTTTTGCAATGTATATAACCCCATATAAAGATTGGTTCAACACTCGCAATGAACACCAAGAAAACATTTATTTTTACGCAACCAACCCAAAAGACATAGAGCCAAAACGCCTATTAGAGGCAGATAAAAGGGCCGAGAGAGAAATAGCCGAATTGGAATTTCTTATCTCCCAAATTAAGCAATACAGAGTCGCCCTTTCAGAGAGATACAATGAAATACAAAGTCTGACTTATACACTCTCACTGTCTCTAGTGCGCCGCTGTTGCTATGATAATAGAAAGTTCTACCATGTTAGGATTGATCGCACGTACTCCAATGGGGCCGTTGAGCGCGTCCTATGTGAAGAGTACAAGGGGGCAGACCGTCACAAAGCAATTAAACGCTTCAAAGACCTGCAAAAAGCACACCCCGGCATCAATGCCACCATGGACATAAAAAAGCGCTCTTGGGAAAGGTAAGCAAACGATGCTTGCCTTTTGCGCATATTCACCCACCGCTGGCGGCTCATCGCCTGCGCTTGCCATCCCCTGTACCGGCTTTATCGCAACTGTATCCGGCCTGCCAAACAAAAAGCAGCTATCAAAAAAAGACAGCTGCATTTTAATGAGGAATGATTGAAGAACGATTGTGCGTCGTTCTCGTATAACTATCCACAATAAAATTATATCATGGGTTTTGTGGCATTTGTGGCAAGTTTACCTCTTCCATGATTTTATTATATTTTTTTCGGGCAGCGCTGTAATCCATGTGTACCCTACGCCCTATCACCCGCCATGGAAGCCCATCAATACACCGCAAGCGGACAATTCTTCTTGACTCTACGTCTTCTATCCCCGATACAAAATCTTCTATCTCCATCTTTCTAATCTCGGCCCGCTTTCTCTGTATTTCGAGACGCCTAAGCCTTGTTAGGTTAATCCCTTCAATTGTTTTCCCATGCTGCGTATATGGGAAAGATTTATCCGATGTTTGCACCTTATCTCTAGCTAGCTCTCTTCTGCATTCAAAAATAGCACGATCAATCTCTTTGATCTCTTCCACAAGGCTTTTGTATGTTCTAGGCTCTATTCCGCCCGTAACACTCCTTGTTCGTATCCTCGTCAATAGAAATCCTCCCACCGTTTTTTCTTCCTGATTTTCTTATCCATTCTTTTCTTATCGCACATCTCTGTGCTGCACCCTCGCGAATGTCCCTCTATCAGGATGTACGCGCAAAACCTTTCCCCGCTGTCCGCGCCAAGGCTCCGCCTGTAAAAGCATCCCTTACAATGCTTTGGCAATGGCATGGCTTTCTGCCCTCCTGTTTCCGTCCTCTTCCGAATCCCTTTCATACAAAGGGCATTGCAGAACAGTGTAGGTTTTCAGTGTGCCTCCGTATTGTTGCGTCAGGCTTCCCTCCTTTGCGCTCCATCCCGCTACCGGCTCGAACCGTGCCGACCAGCTGCAACGCCCGCAAAACCTGGCGCATGACCAGCACAGCGTCGCCCGTTTGTTCGTCGGCCTTCTCATCCCCACAGCCCTCCTATCATCAACGCGCTTACAAGCCCTATCAGAAACCCGCATACCACGATGCGCGTCGGCTTGTGTTTGATCTCCCTGGCCACCGCATACAGCGCCACAAAGCATACCAGCCCCGTGCACAAAATCCACATCCTTGCCCACACCGGCCTTTAGCCCTCCTTTGCTATCTCCATCATCAGCCTTGCGCACGCATGCGCCAGATGGTTTTCGTTTTCCTCTCCCTCCGGCAGCGCGACGCCTTCCCTCTTGTCTCTGTACAAGCAGATATGCCGGATCGCATGGTTGATGTTGTCCTTTGTCTCTACCCGCGCCCAGTTCTCAGCCCCGTACTTTGCAAAGCCCTTAGCGCTTACCTCTGCAATCATCGGTAAAGCTGGCAGGATGTATTCCCATGCTTCAAACTCTATTCTGCTTTGCTTTGCTTGGTTCATTTTTGCCTCCGAATACAACTATTGCACTTGGAAATGGTGCTGAATTTTTACTATTGCCAAACTTCAACCTTCCTCTTATAAACTTTACATCACCTCTTTGTGCATATTCGTGCCACCATTTTGTGTCAGTTCTCGATGGAATTAAGCAAACAACAAGGGTTCCCTTTTTCGATTCTTTCCAGGCCTTTTTCATCCATTTTGAAATTTCTCTTCCGTAAGGAGGGTTCATCCAACATCTTTCATTTTCCCATGATTGAATTAGTCCGTTTTGTTCCTTTGTAAAATATTTTTTGCATTTTGCATTTTCTTTTGTGGAACAAACATCAAGTGTAAATTTGTATTTTTTGTTGTACTCATCAAACAACCATTGCGGGGTTTCCCACTCACAAGTAGTGCTCTTTTTCATTACATCAGAAAACATTTTATTTCCCCGTGCTCCCAAATCCGTTATTCCCGCGTTCTGTTTCTTCCAGTGCTTCTACCAGTTCCAGCTCCGGCGTTAAAATCGGCACGATCACAAGCTGCGTGATCTTGTCCCCGGCCTTGACCTTGTAATCCTTGCCGCTGTGGTTGTACAGCTTGGCCACGATGCTTCCTGTATACCCCACATCGATCACTCCATCGCTTGTGATCCCGTGTCTTGTGTTCAGTCCGCTTTTGCTTTTCAAAAATCCCGCTGTGCCCTCCGGCAGCTCTACATGCACCCCTGTATCAAATACGGCGCTTTCCTTGGCCGGGATGATTTGCGTATCCCGTGCGTATAGATCAAGCCCCGCGTCCGTGCTGTGTGCCCTTGTCGGTATCCTTGCGTCCTTGTCCAGTTTTATTTTCATGCTTTCCCCCACTGTTCTGCCATCGCTTCTGCTATCCCCTCAAATGTCTTGCTCCTGTTTTTCGCCCTGTCCTTTGTAAACATCCCCCTGTGCCTTTCCCCGTGTTTCCCTGAATAGCTTCCAGACGGACACCACGATGCTTTCACCTCCACAATCTTCGTTGGCTTCAGATGTTTTACCCCTCTTTCCCACAAAAGCGTTCTTTTGCTGTACGGGTGTCCGTATTCATACGGCTGTATCATCTGGCTCGGCGCTGGGTATTCAAAAATCCTGCTTGGCACTGGGTTCTCTATCACCACCCTTTCACAGTCTGCCGCCCATATCGCCTGAAACAGCGCTTTCCCGCACAGTCCTTCATAGTACCGCTCTATGTTCAGCCTTCCTCCCTTCCATAAATGCCTTGCCCCTGCATTGCTTGTTTTCGTGCATGGTGGAAATGCCAGTATCATATCCCACCGCCCCTCTATCCTGTGCTTTTCCCCATCCATTGTCTCTATCTCGCAGTGCCCGTTCAGCAGCGGCAGCACGTCCCCCATGACGTGCCATTCCGGGTGCCCTCCGCTGCACGGCTCTATGTCGCAGCTGTAAGCCTCGTGCCCCCGCTTTCGGAACGCTGCGCACACCCTCTGCGATTCCTCACATGCCGCAAGTATCCTCATGCTTTCCCCTCTCTTGACCGCCCATCTGCCGAGCGCCTGGTTTCAGGCACCCGGCTTCTTTGAAGGAGGCTCTTCCCGGGCGTATGGCGCCACCCGGCAGACAGGCGGTCTTGTGTGTTTAATACCTCTCCGCTTCTTCTCTCGTGATAAAGTGGTGAATGCCCGTTGAACACTCGTTCCATCTGTTCTCGTCAAAGTCTTTCACTTCGACGGTCTCTCCCACCTTGTAGACAAACGAGTTATCGTAATTGCTCTTTGCCTCCTCAAAGTGTTCTTCCCCGTCTATGCTTGTGATAGACAATACCTTGGCTTTGCTGGCTCTGCACTTTCTTGTTGTTGCTGAGGAACGCTTTGCATCTTCCTGTATTTCCAGCTCTACGATTTTTCCTCCCGCCTTTTTGTATCCGATATATGCCCCCTTTTCCGGGCACTGCATGGCGTAAAAGGCTGTTCTTTCGTCATGTCTGACACCACGCAGGTCTGCACCACACAGGTTTGCAACACGCAGGTCTGCATCACGCAGGTCTGCACCACACAGGTCTGCACCACACAGGTTTGCAACACGCAGGTCTGCACCACACAGGTCTGCATCACGCAGGTCTGCTCTTTCCCCTCCTGTTCCTTTCATCCATTCTTTATGGCTTGCAAGAATTTTGTTGATCTGTTCTTGTGTCACTGTTTCATACCTCCTCCAGTTCCACTTCTACCCTTGGGCGCTGTGCGTCCACTGCAAAAGCATCTGTCCAACTTTCTATCTGCGTCCATCCGTCGTTTTCCAGCACCTTTTCTTTCACAAGTGCATCCTGGATAAATTTTTTGGCAAAAGCGATATTATCCTTGTCCCGCCGTTTGTTCTTCTCCACCCACAGATACCGCATGGCAACAGGACTGTGAAACCGCACTTTCCCCTTCCACTGCGCACGGATACACAGCCGTATCTCCCGCTCGCACTGCCGTTTCATCCCGGCCGCTGCGTGCTTGCTGCTTCTTTCTGCGCTGATGTATTCATTCAAGCCTGGCAGTCTCGGCAGAATCAGTTTCATCCCGTTCCCTCATTTGTCGCTTTAGCGCCCATACTTCCTCAGGCTCCAAGCCTGTATCCTCATATGCTGACAGCTTAAAGATCGCCTTGTTCCGCATTTTTACGGGGCCTCGTTTTCTGTGCTGCAAATAATACGGCGGATAGCTGTCTTTTCTCGTGATCCTGTTCATCCCACAACCCTCTCAAACACACGGTCAAACAGCTCCTTTTGGCTTTTCTGCCCCCGCCAGTACGCCATGACGATGTTGTATTCCGCCGTTGAAAGGCCCTGTCCCCCGTGCGTTTTTTGCAGCAGCATTGCCACACGCTTTCTATCGTTTTTCCATTCGCTTTGTTTTGTCATGCTCTCCCTCAATACTGCACCAGGTTGTCCAGAAAGCTTGCTTCCGCCGGGGTTCTCTGTGCATAGTTCAGTGCTTGGTTTGTTTTTTGTTTTGTATACTCCTTTTCGCGCCTCGCCCAATTCCTAACCGCCGCTTTCCAGTCTTTCATCTTCTGTTTCCCAACCCTCCAACCGTTTGACTGGTAATAGTCCATAAACTCATCAACGGAAAAGGGATATCTCTGGTCTGTGATGTATTGCTCTACATCCTCTCTCTTGGGAGGTATAGAGGCAAGCGAGCGGTTCTGTGCCGGTTTACCGGCGCGGGACATATATTCTCTACTCTTCTCTTCTTTTCTTTCCTTTTCTTTCCTTTGTGCCGGAATGTCTGCATTTCTGGCGTTTTTGCTTGCATTTTTATGGAGAATGCTTGCATTTTTGCA
>OLRX01001080.1_pt1 | contig 21729 bp, 18 predicted proteins | sample 1672991 | NCBI WGS metagenome assembly OLRX01 (sample SAMEA3136744, study PRJEB25190) | human gut metagenome | biome: human gut; feature: human-associated habitat; material: faeces | place: Austria | collected 2013
TGGAAACTACTATACATATAAAGGAGCTCATGATGTTATCCATCCATGATTTTCATTATTCCTCCGATGCACCCTATCCACCCATCAAAGCAGAGTCCGGGAATCCGGCCTATGCAAGGGTGATGTTGGACAACATAGGCGGGAGCAATTCAGAGATGTCCGCCATATCCCTCTATGTCTTCAACCAACTGATTACCGGATACAATCCCGATGTCAGCGCCGTATTCCACAAGGTCAGCATCGTGGAAATGCACCATCTGGAAATATTTGGCAAGCTGGCCCAGCAGCTGGGAGAGGAGCCGCGGCTGTGGACCCAGCACGGATGTAAGAAGATATACTGGTCCCCCAGCTACAACCAGTATCCCGGAGATCTGCGGACCCTGATGCGCAATGTTATCGACGGAGAAAAGGCAGCCATCAGCAAGTACCAGCACCAGATTTCCTACATACGGGATGAAAATATCACCGAAAATTTAAGGCGTATTATCCTGGATGAACGGCTGCATGTGGAAATTTTTGAAAAGGTTTACGGAGCGTATTGTTCCTGACCGCCCTTAAGCATGGCCTATATTGGTAAACTCCGATATCTCCCTGCTGACCGTGCATAAATCATCCGCATCCATGTCGTGAATGTTGTCATGCCCTGTAATCCTGGCAAATGTCTTTATCTCCTCCAGGGATACCCTGAGGAAATTAGCCACTCTCTGCGCGGCCGCGTCCTCCTTGAAGCGGCTGCGCAGTTTCTCGTCCTGGGTTGCCACTCCCACGGGACACATTCCGGTGCCGCATATGCGGTACTGCTGGCAGGCGGCTGCCATCAAAGCTGCGGAAGCAATGGCCACCGCGTCCGCTCCCATAGCCAGTGCCTTTGCAAAATCAGAGGATACCCGCAGGCCGCCCGTTATCACCAGCTGGGCCCCGCAGCCTGCCTGGTCCAGGTATTTCCTGGCCCTGTAAAGGGCGTAAATCGTGGGTACGCTGGTGGAATCCCTGATAATCTTGGGGCTGGCTCCGGTTGCCCCTCCCCTGCCGTCTATGGTAATAAAGTCAGGTCCGGCATAGACGCAGAATTCCAAATCCTTCTCAATTCTTCCCGCTGCAATCTTTATGCCGATGGGCCGTCCGCCGGATACGAGGCGCAGCCTGTCCACCAGGGCCTTCAAATCCTCTTTGGTGTCAATGCCCGGAAAGCGCGACGGACTGATAACATCCTGTCCCAAGGGTTTATTCCTTATGGCCGCGATCTCCGGCGTCACCTTGCCTCCGGGCAGATGGCCTCCCATGCCCGGCTTTGTGCCCTGCCCGATTTTTATTTCAATGGCGTCTGCTTCCCTCAGGTTCTCATCCGTCACACTGTACTGGTTGGGAACATATTCAAATATATACTTGTAGGCCGCCGCCTTCTCCTCCGGCAGTATTCCCCCTTCGCCGGAGCACATGGCTGTGCGGGCCATGGCGCTTCCCCTGGACAGCGCTGTCTTTGTTTCCCTGGAAAGTGCTCCAAAGGACATGTGGGAAATATATACCGGATGGTCCAGCACCATGGGCTTGGCCGCGTGTTTTCCTATAATGGTTTCTGTTTTTACCGGAGCATGTTCATCAAGCGGCATGGGATTCAGCTGGGCCCCCAGAAACAGGATGTCATCCCAGCTTGGCATGGGCATCTGGGTTCCCATGGCTGCAATGATGGACTGTCCCTTTACAGCCATCTCATGAATTTCGTCCATATAGCGGGCATCGGTCTGTGTCCTGGCATACTCAGGATCATAGGCAGCAGCCTCCCCTGTACTGCCGCCGCAGTCCTGGCATGTTTCCCGGGTTCCGTCTTTTTTAACGGGCTTCTCCTTTTCTCTGTCCGGAGCCTTGGCACCGGCCCCTCCATCCTCTGCCTTCACCAGCTTATCGGCTGTGACCATGCACACGGGACAGACTTTTAAATCAGATACAGGAACTCCCTCCTTCTCCTCATCATAAATTGAACCACAGAATCTGCAACGGTATACTGCCATTATGTTTCCCCCTTCTCTTGATTATTTTCAATAATAGTAATTATTACTGTTTTAAATATAGCACAAACAACCCACAATGTCCAGCGTTTTATGCCCCTATATGTCATTGACTTACCATAATAAGTAATGTTACAATATCTTTTATGCACAAACGAGAAAGGAAGTCGCACTACATGTCACAAGAAAACAAAATGGGCGTTATGCCCATTAATAAGCTGCTTATATCCATGTCCCTGCCCATGATTATCTCCATGCTGGTGCAGGCCCTGTACAACATCGTGGACAGCGTGTTTGTATCCATGATAAACCAGGCTGCCCTGACTGCGGTGTCCATGGCATTTCCCATCCAGAACCTGCTGATTGCAGTATCCGCCGGAACCTGTGTGGGCGTCAACGCCCTGCTGTCCCGTTCCCTGGGAGAGAAAAATTCAAAGGCGGCCAATCTGGCTGCTGCCAACGGCCTGTTTTTGGCCTTCTTAAGCTTTCTGGCCTTTGCAGTATTCGGCCTGTTCGGATCCAGGCTGTTTTTTGAAAGCCAGACAAACAACCCGGTCATCATTGAATACGGCGTACAATATCTCCAGATTGTCTGCATTTTCTGCTTCGGGCTTTTTGGGGAAATGATGTTCGAGCGGATTCTCCAGTCCACGGGCCAGACCTTTTACTGTATGATTACACAGGGCACCGGGGCCATCATCAATATTATACTGGACCCCATTCTTATCTTCGGCCTGTTTGGAGTGCCGAAAATGGGAATCCAGGGAGCTGCCGCAGCCACTGTATTCGGCCAGATTGTGGCCATGTTCCTGGCCCTCATCCTGAACCACACCAAAAACAAGGAGGTGCGGATTAATTTCCGTTCGTTCACCCCTAACTGGAGAACTATTTCCATTATCTACCAGGTAGGCGTTCCCTCGATTATCATGCAGTCCATCAGCTCTGTCATGACCTTTGGGATGAATAAAATCCTGATTGGATTTTCCGAGACAGCCGTAGCCGTATTCGGAGTATATTTCAAGCTTCAAAGCTTTATCTTCATGCCCATATTCGGACTGAACAACGGCATGATACCTATTGTGGCCTACAACTACGGGGCCCGCAGCAAAAAACGCATCATGGAAACGGTCTGGCTGAGCATCGGCATCGCGATGGGCATCATGCTCATCGGACTGATGGTGTTCCACCTTATGACGCCCCAGCTGCTCATGCTCTTCCAGGCAGACGAGGAGATGCTGGCCATCGGCGTTCCCGCCCTGCGGATTATCAGCCTCAGCTTCCTGTTCGCAGGATACTGCATCATCGTGGGATCCGTGTTCCAGGCCCTGGGCAACGGCGTATACAGCCTGATTATATCCGTGGCCAGACAGCTTGTATGTATCCTCCCCCTGGCCTGGTTTTTTGCCCGGACCTTTGGACTGCATGCAGTGTGGCTCTCCCTGCCTCTGGCTGAAATCACCTCTGTGGTGCTCAGCTCCATCCTGTTCCGCAAGATTTATCTGGATAAGATAAAGCCTCTGGGACAGGCGGCTGCCTGACGGATGCCGGCTGCTGATTTATGTTTGACTCACCCATATACGAAACGGGCTGTCCGGGAACAGATTATATTCCCGAACAGCCCGTTTGCCGTCCTGATCTTACTGCCTACTCTGCCGCATAATTCAATCTCACCGTAATATTGGCAGTCTTATAACGGGAGCTGGTGTCCAGGTACCCGTCGTAGCTGTAGGATTCCGACCCGGAATTCTTTGCCGTAATCTGGAACACGCCCAGAGTGGCGCTTAACAGCTTTCCCGCCTTTGCCCCTGAACCGGCAGACATAATGTCAATGCGCTCCTTTGCATTGGCAGTGGCCTTCTCAATCAGGTCCAGCTTCACCTCATCCAGCTTGGTATAATAATACTCCGGCAGCTCAGACTCGAACTCCACCCCTGATTCGATCAGCTTAGTGATATCCCTGGAGATATTCTCCACCTTGTCAATATCATAGGATGAAACCGTCAGACTCTGGGTCAGGTCATATCCGTCCGTCTCATCTCCCAGGTACTTGCCCTCCTCATCGTATCTGGATGTATAGGTCTGGGAAATATTCACGGAACTGAATATCATCTCATCCTCCGCCACCTGGTTTTCCTCCAGATACTGTCTCACCAGTTCCGCATCCTTCTTGATGATGGCGTAGGCATCCCTGGGCGTATCGCCGTGGACAGAAAAGCTGCCTCTCCACACAATCAAATCCGACTCAAAATCACAGCTGGCAGAACCGGTTGCCGTGATTCCGCTTCCCCCGCCGCTCTTCTTATAATCCACCAGTCCGCCTGTAAAGATGCTGACGCAGATAATGGCGCTGAGCGCAGCGATGAGTGCGATAAGCACAGATCTGCCCTGGGCCATAAAGCCTGTCTTTTCCTTTTTCTCCCTGTTCTCTTCCAATCCCTCACAAACCTCCTTTTATATACATGTTCCTGCAAACCTGCACGCCCGGCGCAGGATGTGGTGGTTTTAGTATAGCATGTAAAAGGCGGAAGAGACCTGACGGCTTTCTTAATATTTACGGTCAAAATAGCAGGAAGCAGAAAACAGGCGCTGTATCACTCCCCTATCAGGACATCCAGCCGTTTCAGGGCCTCTATGTATATCACCATGGCATTGGTAAGGTTTTCAATCTTCACACACTCATCCGGCTGGTGACCGCCGCCGCGGCCCGGAGGGCAGGGCTTTTTCTGTCCTCTGATGCCCGGCCCAAAGGCGACCGCGTTAGGCAGTTTTCTGGCGTAGGTGCCTCCGCCCATGGAATAAGCCTTTGTCTCTGTCCCCAGCACCTGGCGGCACAGGGCGGTCAGCTCTTTTACCACCGGGCTTTCCGGATCAATGACACAGGGCGGGTTATCCCGGCTCCAGTCCAGAATCCATCCGTATTTTCCGGCTTGTGCGCTCATCTGCTTTACCAGTGCTTCCGCGCCGGCAGTCACCGGATAACGGATATTAAAATTCTGGATGAACCGTCCTCTCTCTGTCCTGGCCATGCCTCCCACCAGGGTAAGCCTGCCGGACAGCCCATCCTCAAAGGTAATGCCCATACCTTCCCCGTAATAATCAGCAAATCCCTGGTCCAGGAACCGGAAGCAGGCCTGTTCCTCCTCTGTCAGGAAGGGGGCTTTGGCCAGCATATGGGCCAGCTTCATCGCCGCGCTGTCAGAACCCTCGGGAAAGGCGGCATGTGCTGTTTTCCCGGCAGCCTTTATAACGATCTGGCTGCCGCCCTCTACGGTAAAATCCTGGGGGTTATCAAGGCTGTCCACATAATCCCGGACCGCATCGCAGTTTGTCCGGTTCAGCCATACCCGTGCCTCTGCCGGAACCGCATTGGACGCCACTCCGGCCGAAAAACCGGTCACATGGCCCTCCGGTATGGCACATGAAAATTCCCCTTCCAGGATTCCCTTTTCCCCGTAACACACTGGAAATGAGGCATCCGGAGTAAAGGAAAATTCCGGCGCAGGATAATGGGAGGTATAGTACTCAATGTCCTCCATCCCCCGCTCTTCACTGCATCCCAGATACAGCCGTATGGTGTGTTCCAGCGGGACTTCCTGTTCTTTCAGATATTTCATGCTGTAGAGCGCGGCAGCGGCAGGCCCCTTGTTGTCCGCGCTTCCCCGACCGTACAGCCAACCGTCCTTTATCACAGGTTTGTAGGGCTCTGTCGTCCATCCGTTTCCCTCATGCACCACATCCAGATGGACAAAAATGCCTATTTCCTGTCCTGTCCGGCCCGGCATGAGAATACTTCCGCATCGGTAATCATGGTTTTCCGTCTCAAAGCCCATTTGCTTCCCTATCTCCAAAGCTTTGTCCAATACCATGGCGCAGCCCTCCCCGTAGGGATGCTCCCTTGTTCCCGGTTCGCTGACACTGCGTATTTTCATGAGCTCCATGGCGGTATCCAGCATATTTTCTCTCTGGGACAATACCCATTCTTTTACATCCATATCTTTATTTTCCTCTATTCATAGCAGTTCAGACGGCACATCATCCTGCCGTCTGAATTTCTGCTTTTATTCATCATACAGATGACAGGCCACAAAATGCCTGTCCCCCACATCCTTTAATTCCGGCACCTGGACACGGCATTTTTCCGTTGCATACCGGCATCTGGTATGGAACCTGCAGCCCTGGGGCGGGTTAAAGGGGCTTGGCACATCCCCCTCCAGATGGATTTTGTTGTACTCAATATCCATATCCGGAATCGGGATAGCCGAGAGAAGGGCCTGGGTGTAGGGATGTTTTGCGTCTTCATACAGCGCCTTCTTGTCTGCTATTTCCATCACATTTCCCAGATACATGACCATGATCCGGTCACAGATATACCGCACCACGCTCAGGTCATGGGAAATGAACAGGTAGGTCAGGTCCAGCTCCTTCTGAAGATCCATCATCAGGTTTAACACCTGGGCCCGGACCGATACGTCCAGGGCTGATACAGGCTCATCGCACACCACGAATCTTGGGTTGAGCACCAGGGCCCTGGCAATAACGATTCTCTGCCGCTGGCCGCCGGAGAACTCATGGGGATAGCGGTTCATGAATTCCAGCGGAAGCCCCACCTTATCCATAATTTCAATCACCCTGGCTTCCTTTTCCTCCTTTGAACCCATGGCAAATACATCCAGCGGGGCGCAAATCAGCTCCCTGACCGTCATACGCGGATTCAGCGAGGAATAGGGGTCCTGAAATATAATCTGGAGCTCCCTGCGCATCTGGCGCATCTCTTCTCTGCCGTATTCCGCCAGATTCTTTCCCCTGTAAACCACCTGTCCCTCCGTGGGTTCATGAAGGCGCAGTATGGTCCTGCCCAGGGTGGACTTGCCGCAGCCCGACTCCCCCACCACGCCCAGGGTTTCCCCGTACTCCATGGAAAAGCTGACTCCGTCCAGGGCCTTTACCGCCCGCGGCTCCCTGCCCCTGCGCTTCTTGCCGGAGAAAAAGTATTTTTTTAAATTTCTGACTTCCAGAATTGTCTCGTTGCCGCTCATACCTTTTCCTCCTTAAGATTCTCATACTTCCAGCAGCTCACCTTGTGGCCGTCATCCGTGATATACACCGGCGGCTGGTGCTCCCTGCATTTGTCCATGGCCTGGAGGCACCTGGCGCAAAACCTGCATCCCTTTGGCATCCTGTCCAGGGACGGCACCGTACCGTCAATGGAAAACAGGCGGTCCAAATCCTTGTCAAGGCGGGGGATGGAGGCCAGAAGACCTTGTGTATAAGGATGCATGGCCTCCTTGAATATCTGTCTGGCGCTTCCGTACTCCATGACCTTGCCCGCGTACATGACCATGATGTAGTCAGCCATCTCAGCCACCACTCCCATATCATGGGTGATAAGGATAATGGAAGCATTGATGTTCTTCTTCAGCTCCACCATCAGGTCGATAATCTGGGCCTGGATGGTTACGTCCAGCGCCGTGGTGGGCTCATCCGCTATCAGTAGGGATGGACTGCAGGACAATGCCATGGCAATCATAACCCTCTGCCTCATTCCCCCTGACAGCTGATGGGGGAATTCCTTCAGCCTCTGCTCAGGAGAAGAGACACCAACCTTTGTAAGGATATCCAGAGCCTGCTTTTTTATCTCGTCCTTTGAAAGACTGCTGTGTACGGAAATGGTCTCCTCCAGCTGCCTTCCTATGGTGAGCACAGGATTTAAGGATGTCATGGAGTCCTGGAATATCATGGATATCTCCCTGCCTCTTATCCGGCACATCTCCTTATTCCCTTTTTTGGCAATATCCTCGCCCTTATAAAGGATTTCACCGCCTGCCACAGAACCCACTGCATGGGGAAGCAGCTGCAGGATGGACAGGGAGGTGACGCTCTTGCCGCAGCCGGACTCCCCTACAATACCCAGGGTATCGCCCTGGTTTACGGAAAAGCTCACATCGTCCACAGCAGTCACGGTCCCCCTCTTGGTCCTGAACTGTGTCTTTAAATGTTTAACCTCTAATAATGGCTGTGCCATATTCTACCTCCTTTGCAGGGCCGGCACCGGGAATATCCCGGTGCCTTTGCTGCGTCATGACTATTCTACATGCCATTCCCAAACGGAACGGTTCAAAAGACTGTAATCCTCAAAGCATACATTGGAGATTTTCTTGTTGTAGGCAACCAGGTCCTTCTGGAAATACAGCCACACAAACGGACACTGTTCCCTGAGCATCATCTGGTACTCATCATAGAATGGCTTCCTGTCCTCAAAACTGAACTGGTTCAGGCCCTTTCTTCCCACCTCGCCCAGGGACGGATCCTCGTTCTGGGAGAAGTTATTCAGATGGCCCGGAGTCACATTCATCACGCTCTCGCCCGGGTCGGGTGAACCGCCGGATCCAATCAGCGCAAAATCATACTCGCCCTTTCTTGCGGTGGACAGCAGGGTCGGGTGGTCTGTGGTGATGATTTCCACGTTAATGCCGATTTTTGCAAGGTCCTGCTGAATCATGGGCGCCGATTTCTCGCGCACCTCATTGCCCTTTGACACATTAAGGCGGTAGGTCTTGCTGGTATCAAATCCGGATTCCTCTACCATCTGTTTTGCCTTGTCCACATCATATGGGATGGGAAGAAGTTCTTCATTAAAATATCTGTGGCTTGGAGCCAGAGGGCCCGGAGCCGGTACGCCTTCGCCCTTCATCAGGTTATTGACCAGGGCGTCGCGGTTAATGGCCATGTTTACTGCCTGGCGCACTTCCTGGGGAATGTTCTTGGTATTGCAGGAAAGATACTGGTAACCCAGGGATTCCACTGCCTCTGTGGTCAGGTTTTCCTGCTGTCCCGCCATATCCCAGTCATTTAACGGGATATTGCCGATGCCTGCGCCGGCCACAATATCAATCTCTCCGTTCATCAGACCTGACAGAAGGTTGGATGCCGGCACGATTTTAACAACAAAGCGGTCGAATTCAGGCGCGTTGATGTGGTAATCCTTATTAGCCGTGAATTCCACGCGCTCGCCGGATATCTCAGACTCGTAGATGCATGGACCGGAACCAATGGGGGCTTTCCAGAAATCAGCTGCCAGCATGTCCTTCACAGGAATGTCCTCCAGACAGTGCTTTGGCAGGATGTAAAAATCGCGGAACATGATGTCCAGCATATAATCCAGGTTGGTGGGGTCCTTCAGTGTAAACTCTACTGTGTTGGCGTCAATGGCCTTCACGCCGAATTCCTCTCCTTCCACACGGATTCCGTCTTCTGTACCGGCAAAGGGAGCCACCTTGGAACGGCGGGCCACGCTGATGTCAGGGTTGGACATGAGTTCTGCGGTGTATACCACGTCGTCAGCCGTCACAGGCTGTCCGTCATGCCACTTGGCGTTTTTGTTCAGGTTAAATGTAATCTTGGTATGGGTCTCATCATCCATGGACCAGGAATCTGCCAGACGGGGTTTAAAGGAGCCGTCTGCCTTTACCACAATCAGCTTGTCAAAAATCAGCTCCAGCACGGCGTCCGTATTGGCATTGGTGGTGTTAAAGGGAATCAGGGTGTCCCACGGGGCCGTCATGGCCATGGTCACGATTTTCTGTCCCTGGGAAGCAGTGTTCTCCTGGGCATTGCCGTCTGTGCTACCTTCCGCCTTGGCGTCCCCGCCTACGGCTGCTGTTCCTGTTGCGGCAGGGGCCTTGGTATCGCTGGGAGCTGAAGGCGCTGAACAGCCGGACAGTCCCATCATAAGACACAGGGCAAGAGCTGTCATTTTTGTTAAACGTTTTCTCATTACTATATCCTCCTTTTTATTCAAGCCTTTTCGGCATTGATTTTGAACTTATTTTCATGTATCTATTTGATCACCATTTTGGTGTCCAGGGCGTCCCTGGCTCCGTCTCCCAGGAAATTGATACAGAGCACGGTTATCAGCAGGGCCAGGCCGGGCGGAAACCAGAGCCACGGTCTCTGGGAAAGCACGCTGATGGACTGGGCATCATAGAGGATGTTTCCCCAGGATGCCTGGGGCGCCTGGACCCCCATTCCCAAAAAGCTAAGGGCTGATTCCGTAATAATGGCCTGGGCCGCACGGAATGTAAATGAAATGAGCACCGGGGCAAAGGTGTTGGGCAGTATGTATTTTGTCAGGATAGTGCCGTCCTTTGTGCCGATGGCCCTGGCCGCCTCCACGTAATCCTGTTCCCTGGCCGACAGCACATTTCCGTAGATAAGCCTTGCAAACTTGGGCCAGCCCAGGACTCCGATAACAATGGTAACCGTGGCCACAGAGGGCCCCAGTACAGATACCAGCACCAGAATCAGAACCATGGCCGGAAACGACATGAACACATCCGCGCAGCGCATAATCAGCGTCTCGGCAATTCCCCTGTAGTACCCTGCCAGAAGTCCCAGGGGCACACCCACCGCCATACTGATGACTGCGGATATGATACCCACACTTAAGGATACCCGCCCTCCGTAAATGAACCTGGCGAAGATATCCCGCCCGATATCGTCTGTTCCCAGCCAATGAATGGCGCTGGGCGCCGAACCGAACATCACCTCGTAATCCGATGTATACGGGTCCAGATGCAGTATGTAGGGCAGGGCAATGACCAGTATGATTTCCAGGGTCAGTACAAAAGCGCTTACCATGGCCGGTTTGTGGGCGCAAAAACGCTGGAGCACGTCATGAAAATAAGAATTTGCCGGAATATCCTTTAATCTTTCATCCTGTTTCATGTTCTCACCTTCCTTCTTCTTAATCATAACGTATCCTTGGATCCAACAGTCCGTACACCAGGTCTACCAGCAGGTTGCCCAATAACACCACAATGGCAATCACCACCGTGATGCCCATGATAACAGGATAATCCCTGGCATTGATGGACTGTACCATCAGACTTCCCAGCCCGGGCCATCCAAATATCTGCTCCGTCACAACCGCCCCTCCTATCAGGAAGGGAATCTGCATGCCGAACCAGGATACCAGCGGAATCCATGCGTTTCTCAAAGCGTGGCGCACCAGCACCGACGGCTCATGAAGCCCCTTTGCCCTGGCCGTGCGGACATAATCGTCCTGGAGCACCTCCAGCATAGAGCCCCTGCACTGGCGTATGAGGCTTCCTATCTGCTGAATGGCCAGAACCACGGCCGGAAGCACCAGGTGGTGGAAGAACATGGGCCAGGTCCTGACTCCGGAGGAGTCGTACATGCCGGAGGTAGGGAACAGCTTCACCTTGATGCAGAAGAAATATATCAGCACCAGTCCCGCGAAAAAATTCGGCATGGCGGACCCGATAAATGACAGTCCGGAGGAAATATAATCCCAGCCTGAGTAGGGCTTATAAGCCGACATGATTCCCAGAGGCAGGGCAATGATAATGGTCAGGGCCATGGCGCTTCCCGTAAGAATCAAAGTGGGCCCTATCCGCTCCAGAATCATATCCAGCACCTGGCCGTTGGTGCGGATGGACATTCCCATGTTTCCCTGCACCAGCTGCACCAGCCATCTGATATACTGGATGATAACCGGCTGGTCCAGTCCCAGTTCCTTACTCTTCCTTGCCATCTCCTCGGCAGTGGCATAAGGGTCGTTAAACAGGATTTCCAACGGCGAGCTGGGCGCCAGGGAGGCCACCACATACACCAGAATGGTGATACCCAAGAAGGTAGGGATTGCTGTCAACAGCCGTTTCGCAATGTACCTATAACGTTCCATCTGCATATCCTCCTCATTTCATATTTTAAAAATTCCGTTGCCAAATTTTTTATATTGGCCTATTATAATATTAAAAGCGATTCTCTCTCCCTTCGCTTATCTCAATGCAAAAAGGAGTTATACATGGACAACCAGTCACCGAAACTATCCTTAAAGGACACCGTATACCAGCAGTTAATCGAGCTAATCTGCCAGGGAAAGCTGCTGCCTGACACCCTGTTCACGGAAAACCATATGATATCCTACTTCGGGGTCAGCAAATCCCCTGTCAGGGAAGCCTTAATCCAGCTATGCCATGAAAATGTACTGAAAAGCATTCCCAGATGCGGTTATCAGGTGACTGCCATCAGCAGTAAGAATGTCCGCGATGTGACGGAGCTGCGTCTCTACCTGGAACTGTCCAGCCTCCCCAAGGTCATGGAGAACATCACCACGGCTGACATCGAAGAGCTGAAGCGCCAGAACCAGGTGCGCCTGGTAAATCCGGAAAAAAAAGATTTGTGGATAGCCTGGCGCAACAACTACCAGTTTCACATGACAGTGGTGCGTCTGGCAGGCAACGAGCAGGTGAACAATGCCATGGAGCAGGCCATGACCACCTACCGCCGGGCCTATGCCCAGCTGTACACCCTGAAAAAGGATGTAATTGCTGCCAATAAAGCCAGTTACCACGACTTCTTCGTATCCAGCCTGGAAAGACACGACGTATTCTCGGCTCATGAGTATCTGAAAAAAGATATCCTGTTTATGGAGGATGAGCTGCTGGGGACCGGCATCACCACCTGATGGATGCCGGTTCCGGTTTTACCTCTGCTCCAGCTTTTCCACTGAGTCCACCACGCACCGGATGCGGTCATAGGCGATTTCCGTGGGAAGGGTGCAGTCTGAGCCCACGATAAAGGGCCTTCCCTTCATCTCCTCCAATACCTCGCTGGTATGTTTAAAGATTTCTTCCTCTGTCCCGGTGACCAGGACTCCGTGCCTGTCCGGGAATCCTCCCAGAATAATACTGTCACTGAAAAGCCCGGCGCCCTTTGTCAGGCTGAAATCATTTCCGTAAATCCCCCAGTTCACAATGGCCGGGTGCAAATCCTTATAGCGGTTAAAGTCAATATTGCTCTTGCATATGTGCAGCACATTGAAATCCGTGGTCTTTTTGATGTGGTCATACACCATTTTCTCGTAGGGGGCCACAAATTCCTCAAACTCTTCATCTGTAAAGAAATTCCGCTCTCCTCCCAGGGCCGCATAGAAGATTCCCTCCGCGCCGGCCTCCAGGGAACAATCTGAAAATTCCATAAGAGTCTCAGCCACGGTCCGGAACACCTTTTTCATCTCAGCCGGACGTTCCCGGCAGAATAAGGTAAGCTGGTATCCCATACTGGTGTAGTTGCCTGCAAAACCTGTCTCATGGAAGGCGGAGGCAATAAGGCCGTGGATGGTGGACATGATGGGATACTCCCCCTTTGCCTTGTCGGCTATCCTCTTGATAATTTCCATCTGGTCCTGGAAGATGGCATCCTTCCTGGAAAATCCCCTGAACTTGCTGATGTCGCCCAGCCGCTCAATTTTTGTATTCCCGTCATACAGGATATTTTCATTCATGATTTTCAGGATATCTGTATCCGTGGCCTTCATGAAGTCCAGATGGGCCTCAATGGCTTTCTCACCATGATGCATTTCTTCCGGAAAATGAAGCCAGAATCCCACAGGCGTCCTGTCCACCGGTTTTCCTTCTAATACATTTCTGATACGTTCCCTCTTTGTCATGGTTTCCATTTTGTTACTTCCTTTCCCTTTTTGATGCATGTATATGTATATTATTCTCTCTTCTGATATTATTAATAATATTATCAGTCAAGGGGTATGTCAAGCATTTTTTGTGTTATTTGGCTATTATTAATAAAATAATTCATTAAATTTGTACATTTATTCTATATCTAATATGTTTTATAATATTATCAGTACGGGATGATTTTTGAATGTGAGAAAGGAAATTTTTATGAATATTTATGACCAGCGCATTGCAAAAGCAAGAAACCGCATGGAGGACGCCGGCATTTCACTGCTGGTCATCACGCCTTCATCTGATCTTATGTACCTTACAGGCTACTCAAAACCAGCCACGGACCGTCTGACCGCCCTGCTCCTAACCGAACACGACTCCTATTTCCTGTGTCCTGCCGTGGAAAAAAACTATTTAAAAGAGGTGGACTGCCAGGCAGCCCCCATTTTCTGGGAAGACAGCGGGGACCCATTTAAAAAAATGTACTCGGTCCTGTCCGCCTCCCCCGGCATATCCAGGAAATCCTACATAAAAGCAGCTGTGGCAGGCAGAATGCAGAGCAGCTGCCTTATCCGGCTCATGGAACTGTATCCCGGCGTTTCATGGAACAATGCAGACAGTGTCCTGGTTCCCCTGAGGAAGAGCAAGACGCCGGAAGAGATTGCCGTAATCAGGAGAGCACAGGAAATGGCCGAGAGGGCCTTTGCCAGATTGCTGGAGAATGGCCTGGAAGGAAAAACAGAGCGCCAGTTGTCAGAACAGCTGATGAAACTGCGTCTGGAGGAAGGCTTTGACGCAGTGGGCCCCGGCCTCATTGCCTGCGGTCCGGGCAGCGCCTCCCCCCATCCCATCCTGTCGGACAACAAGGTACAGGCAGGAGACACGGTAATGTTCGATTTTGGCGGGACCTATAAGGGATATCATGCAGATATGACGAGAACCTGCGCCGTGGGATATGCATCAGATGAATTTAAAGAGGTGTATTCCATTGTTCTGGAAGCCCACTTGGCTGTCCTGAAGGCAGCTGCCCCGGGCACGGCCTGCCGTGATATGGACCTGGCAGGCCGCAGTGTCATAGAGCGGGCAGGATATGGGGCATACTTCACCCACAGGCTGGGCCACGGCATAGGGCTGGATATTCATGAGCCGCCCTTTGCCTCAGCCAGCGAAGAAGGTGTATTGGAAACCGGAAATGTAATCTCCAATGAGCCAGGCATCTACCTGCCTGGACAGTTTGGCATACGTATAGAGGATTTAATCGTGATAACGGAAAAAGGCTGTGAATCCCTTAATACCATGACAAAGGAACTGATGATTGTTTAGAAGGATGGCCGGAAATCCGTATGAATGGCCGGAGGCAGGTACGGATACCGGGGCTATTGGGCATTACTGCCCTCTCTTCCACTTCTTGATTTCCTCCAGCCTGCCTTTTACAGGTTCTTCCGCGCCCTGGTCCGTAGGATGATAATACTCCCTTCCAGCCAGGGAGTCCGGCAGGCACTGCATCCGGGCTATCTTTTCCTCTGTATCATGGGCATACACATAGCCGTCGCCATAATGCAGATCTTTCATGAGTCCGGTAGGAGCATTGCGAATGGTAAGGGGCACCGGCTCAGCCAGCATGTTCTGGGCGTCTGTCCTGGCGGATTCATAGGCCATATAGGCAGAATTGGATTTAGACGCCATGGACAGGTAAATCACGGTATGGCTCAGATGTACATTACACTCAGGCATTCCCAGAAAATGACACGCCTGGTAAGCAGACACTGCCAGCGTCAGAGCCTGGCTGTCCGCCATTCCTATGTCCTCGCTGGCAAAGCGGACCAGCCTGCGGGCGACATACAGCGGGTCCTCCCCTGCTTCCAGCATACGCGCCAGCCAGTATACGGCTGCGTCCGGGTCGGAATTGCGCATGGACTTGTGGAGCGCGGATATAAGGTTGTAGTGTTCTTCCCCTTTCTTATCGTACAAAAGACTCTTTTTTCCGATGCACTGCTTCAACACATCCTCTGTGACCGTGGTCTTATCCGGACTGATTACCCCGTTTGTCACTGCCATTTCCAGGGTGTTCAGAGCCGTCCTGGCATCCCCGTCTGCAAACCCGGCAATCATTTCGATCATATGGTTCGTGATTTCCACGTTCAAATAGCCCAGTCCTTTAGGACTTTTAAGCGCGTTCTTTATAAGGCGGGCCAGGTCATCCTCCGTCAATGCCTGGAGCACAAAGACCCTGCACCGTGACAGGAGAGCGCTGTTTATCTCAAAGGAAGGATTCTCCGTGGTGGCCCCAATCAGAATGATGCTTCCCTTTTCAACATAAGGGAGAAATGCATCCTGCTGAGCCTTATTAAAACGGTGTATCTCGTCCACAAATAAAAGAGTCTTAATTCCCATCCTCCGGCTGTTCTCAGCCTGGGCCATGACCTCCTTGATTTCCTTGATACCGCTGGTAACAGCGCTGAAATTAATGAACTGGGCATTGGTCCGCTTTGCAATGATTCCCGCCAGTGTGGTCTTACCCACGCCGGGAGGCCCCCAGAAAATCATGGATGGAATCTTATCCTGCTCTATGAGCTGGCGCAGCAGCTTCCCCTTTCCCAAAAGATGCTCCTGTCCCACAAATCCATCCAGGTCATCCGGACGCAGCCTGCTGGCCAGGGGATTGTATACTTCTCTGTCATCGAATAATGACATCTGTTTCATGGCTTTTCCCTCTCCTTTCATAAATGGTTCTGCATTAGGTAATTACGAAACTCTGAATTTTTATATTCACCTTGCACAAAATATCTTGCTTAATATATTCAATTTAGATTCATTCCTATACGATGTGCATAAATTCTGGTCAGTGAGTTTCGCAATTGCCTAATGGTTCTGCATGATTAAGAATTGGTGTTAGTATTGGGGTGGTATTGGGTGAGTGTTGGTATTGGGTTGATATTGATACTGTATAAAAAGCAGCCAAAAATGGTATTCTGGAAGCCTATCACGAAATCAGCCAGCTAAAATAAACCACATATCCAGCAGTGGTGGAAAGGAAAAGCATATGTATATAAAGCATGTTATATTTCAATCCACAAGGCCCTCGCGGGCCTCGACATTGGGATAACCGTGATTTTAAGAATTTCCAGAAATTTCAATCCACAAGGCCCCCGCGGGCCTCGACTTTCGATTTTCCTCTGTGTCTATTAGGTCATATATTTCAATCCACAAGGCCCTCGCGGGCCTCGACGACTAAAAAGGTATTAGTAAGCCAATATGGAGGATTTCAATCCACAAGGCCCTCGCGGGCCTCGACAAACAGATAGCAACTGCATATGCGGGTTTTGAAATTTCAATCCACAAGGCCCTCGCGGGCCTCGACTTTCAGCGGATGTGCTGTTCGTAAAAAAATGGTGGATTTCAATCCACAAGGCCCTCGCGGGCCTCGACCCCAGGTAACATCTGTTGCAGCTGCAGCCTATACAATTTCAATCCACAAGGCCCTCGCGGGCCTCGACGCCCTTGATTATGCCATTAAAAGCACGTTCTGGAATTTCAATCCACAAGGCCCTCGCGGGCCTCGACCAGCTCATACGAGCAGGCGGTCGATGAAATACAATTTCAATCCACAAGGCCCTCGCGGGCCTCGACCGGGCTGTTGTACTCCAACTATATGCGCATTGCGGGATTTCAATCCACAAGGCCCTCGCGGGCCTCGACCGAATGAGGGGTTTGTGACGGATGCGCGGCAGATATTTCAATCCACAAGGCCCTCGCGGGCCTCGACAATGGGAAGGGGATTATTGTCCTGGATGAGGAAGATTTCAATCCACAAGGCCCTCGCGGGCCTCGACTCTGCAGCTGGTAAATCCTTTTGTACATCCTTAATTTCAATCCACAAGGCCCTCGCGGGCCTCGACGAGGACCTTATTGAGGACGGCGGCTGCCTTATGAATTTCAATCCACAAGGCCCTCGCGGGCCTCGACGGTTACTGTAACCATGAAAAGTGGTTACTTGGAGATTTCAATCCACAAGGCCCTCGCGGGCCTCGACCTGAATATGTACTCCCTTGACTGTGATGGATTTTGATTTCAATCCACAAGGCCCTCGCGGGCCTCGACTTACACGCTTATTCAAAAATGGTGTAATATCATCCAATTTCAATCCACAAGGCCCTCGCGGGCCTCGACGAGAAGTACATCGAGGAAATTGATAAGACTATGATTTCAATCCACAAGGCCCTCGCGGGCCTCGACTGTCGCATACTTCATATTCTGTTCCGTTTAACACATTTCAATCCACAAGGCCCTCGCGGGCCTCGACATCTATTGACCGCGTAAATCCAGATGGAGATTATATTTCAATCCACAAGGCCCTCGCGGGCCTCGACCTAGCTGGTCGGCCGGATGGGTAATATCTTCCGGATTTCAATCCACAAGGCCCTCGCGGGCCTCGACGCGTCAATGCGGACGCAGTCAGGGCCGCGTTAATATTTCAATCCACAAGGCCCTCGCGGGCCTCGACCAATGGACACACCCTCCAAGTCGGGGCGCAGGTGATTTCAATCCACAAGGCCCTCGCGGGCCTCGACGGCAAGGGTGCATAAAAGAGTCTTTGCCGTAAAAGATTTCAATCCACAAGGCCCTCGCGGGCCTCGACTCCAGGATGCAATGAGAGATGATGATAGGGATAAATTTCAATCCACAAGGCCCTCGCGGGCCTCGACCTCTGCTTCTGTCTCTGTAAGTTTGCCCTCTGCTATTTCAATCCACAAGGCCCTCGCGGGCCTCGACTGGTAGCATATGCGTTTTCTCCCAGCAGCAGCGTATTTCAATCCACAAGGCCCTCGCGGGCCTCGACAATGCAGCCCGTATAATCCACTGCATACCAACCGACTATTTCAATCCACAAGGCCCTCGCGGGCCTCGACCTGAGAATGTGACTGTACCTCTGCAAGTTTGTGAATTTCAATCCACAAGGCCCTCGCGGGCCTCGACCTGGAGCCTTCCCTCTGTGCGCATGGTCTTATCCATTTCAATCCACAAGGCCCTCGCGGGCCTCGACCAAGTCAGCATTATCAAATAAACTGCTAGGGATATTTCAATCCACAAGGCCCTCGCGGGCCTCGACCCCGATTCTTATAGTTATATATCTTGTTGAAATCAATTTCAATCCACAAGGCCCTCGCGGGCCTCGACTATAACGCTCTGCCCCTCTTTGTCCGTAATATCCACTATTTCAATCCACAAGGCCCTCGCGGGCCTCGACCAATGCCTCTGGCCGGGCTGACGGTTGTAACCTGATTTCAATCCACAAGGCCCTCGCGGGCCTCGACATATAAATCCGTATCATACACGCTGTTGGGGTCATTTCAATCCACAAGGCCCTCGCGGGCCTCGACGATTGGCTGGCAGGTGATTGGGAAAATAACACGGAGATTTCAATCCACAAGGCCCTCGCGGGCCTCGACATGTCCGCTGGCATAATCCACGGTGCGCAAACCGATTTCAATCCACAAGGCCCTCGCGGGCCTCGACCCGTAACCACATTACCCAAACTAATGCGGATACAGATTTCAATCCACAAGGCCCTCGCGGGCCTCGACTGCCACAGTCAATGACATATCGGCTTATTCCGGATTTCAATCCACAAGGCCCTCGCGGGCCTCGACCGTTCTGTTTCCTGATTGTGATAGTCAATTTTAATTTCAATCCACAAGGCCCTCGCGGGCCTCGACATGACGGTATGGTGTTTGATAGCCTGGGAGAGGCTATATTTCAATCCACAAGGCCCTCGCGGGCCTCGACACCGTGGTAGGCGTAGGAAGTGCTGTATCAAAACACATTTCAATCCACAAGGCCCTCGCGGGCCTCGACCGCATGTACTTAAATTATAAAGGAGTTGGGTAGATTTCAATCCACAAGGCCCTCGCGGGCCTCGACGTAAATCAGCAACTTATATCCTCCTTTCTTTTAATTTCAATCCACAAGGCCCTCGCGGGCCTCGACGATTAGCCCAGTTGCTTTGACTGATAGGCGGGTTATTTCAATCCACAAGGCCCTCGCGGGCCTCGACCCTTACCCATAGACTTGCCACATACTTCAAAATAAATTTCAATCCACAAGGCCCTCGCGGGCCTCGACAGCAAAACTATCCAACAATCCCTCCACATCCCCCTAACTTTTTATGCATTATGTCCTCCCCTCCTTATTTCAACCTCCTCCATCCATTCACCCAGCCTATTTTCACGGCTTTTCCGCTGTTTTTCAGGTGCGAATCTCCCAGGCATTTCATGTTAGCTTGGCATTCGCACCTGGTTTGATGGGATTCCGCCTCACAGAAATCACACTCTACTTATACACTACATAATCCTTCATTTCACGCATATATCCCGCATGCTGCAGTGCCTCTGCCGCCTCCGCCGGATACTCTTTCAAAACAAGCCTCTTTTGTTCCGGATATATAGCTCCCTGCTTGAACGCACGGACAAATTCCGCCATCACTTCCTTCATATCATTGACATCGTAAATGCGCAGTACCCTGCCCTGGCGTTCCATTACAGCTGCCAGATTTCCCGCTTTCAGGGCCACCGCTGTTCCGGCCACTGCCAGAAATCCACATTTCTCCGGAAATTCCAGGACTTTTCCCCACACCAGGGCCGGGTCTGTTCCGTTTAACCACACCACATGGTCATCCGGCTCCCTCAGTGCACCGGTCACGGCATCGTAATCCTCGCTGCGGACAAATTGGGCGCCCGACATCCCCTCCACAAAATAGCCTCTGCGAATGCGGCCCGTATATTCCCAGACACGCAGAATTTCCAATGCCTGCGCCCAGCTCCAATCCCACTTCTTCCCATCTTCTCCGGTCAGGGCATAGGGAGAGTCTGACACAGCCTGTATGGACTTTTTAAAAGTCTCACGGCACAGAATCATATTTTCATCCAAAAACAGCTCCAGCCATTCCTCCGGCCCATACTTTTTTACTGGCCTTACTATGTCCCACCGCCCTGCCGACAGGGCCATGACCCTGGTATTCACGCGCTGTCTGACAGCAGCTTTCCTCACCTTGTCCTGGTTCTGCCATTGCCTTACAGGCACAAAACTGTCTGCACATACCAGACCCTTTTCAGCCAGACTTAACAGTACTTCCTGGGCGCTGCCTTCCTTCGGTATCTTTGTAAGGAATTTAAGGAAACTGGCTCCTCTGCGTTTTAACTCCCTGTACATGAGAAGCTCATCTCCTTTAAGCTCCCCCACCTTAGGTTCATCTTCCTTAAACGCATCTTCCTTAAACGCATTTTCCTTAAATACATCTCTCTTAATCACCTCTCCTTCAATCACATCTCCCTCAAATCCTGCTGCCTGCGCTCCGACGTCTGCCTCCCAGTCAATGTCCTCATAGCTGCAAAAGCAAAGGGTTCCTTCCGGCGACATTCTCCAGAAATAATCCCCCTGTGCCAGCAGCCGGTCCAGATAGCTGCCTCCATAGCGCTCCACCCGCCTGGCAAAGTACACATTTTCCCAAAAGCGTACAGGGCATGGTTTTCTGCATCCTCTTTCCATGGCCTCCCTTAACTGTTCTTCTGACGTGGAATGTACCACTGCCCTTGAGGCCATAAGCGCGGCATAATGGGAAGCCGGCTGTGTGACCGCGTGGCTTCGCAGGCTGCGTATATGGCCTTCCCTGGCTCTCTCATAGAGCTTTTCGTGATAATATACACCCTGGTCCTCCACTGCATGTTTGCAGCGGCACAGTTTATCCAAAAGCTCCTCTGTCATTTTCTCAGACAGAAAATACCGTTCCCTTACATCCCCCGCAGTCTGACCGCCCCGGTAGTAGAGCATCCGGCGGATAATATGCATTCCTGCCTCCTCATCCTGCTGCCGCAATGCCCTCATATATTCGTCCTCGTGTTCTGCCGCTATCCAGATTCCGGGCTCCACATAACAGGCCAGTCCCTGCCGAGCCAGGGTATCCAGCCATTCAGCCGGTATGTCCAGCTCCCCTGCCTCCAAATCCCCCTCCATCATGAGAAGGGAATGAAGCTCCTCCTCATTTTCCGGCATTTTTTTCCGTGTCCATCCCCTGGCCAGTTCCTCTGCTGTGGGCTTGAGCAGTGCCTTCTTCAAATCTTCCTGCACAGTCTGGCGGATTTTAGGTGTCACCGGTGAGTACTCATACATTTCTTCCGCCTCCGCCTGCCACTGGAAGGGCAGAGACATGGGAGAAGGGACATCCAGCCAGATTTCTC
>OLRX01001116.1_pt1 | contig 21299 bp, 18 predicted proteins | sample 1672991 | NCBI WGS metagenome assembly OLRX01 (sample SAMEA3136744, study PRJEB25190) | human gut metagenome | biome: human gut; feature: human-associated habitat; material: faeces | place: Austria | collected 2013
TATCCGAATGAGGGCGGCGTAGCGGGCTACGGCAACCGAATGAGGGTAAAATATATCGCAAAGTGGGGCTTGCAGATTGCGGAAATGATTTTTCAGACACGCTCTAGAAAGCATGATCCCTACTCTGTAAACTTTTGGAGGACATATTTTATGAAAATCAAGCTGCCACATGCCATTGCCCTTGCCATCGACGAACAGGAACGTCTTCTTCCCGCCATGCAGAACGGCGAAGAGACTCTGCGTCATACAGAAACGCTGTTGAAAGGACTCCGTCTCCTGGACATTCCCATTCTGATCACCCAGCAGTACACGAAAGGACTGGGAATGTCTGCCCCCTCTCTTTTTGAAGCAGCCGGGACAGATTCCTGGCTGGAGAAACGGACATTCAGCTGTCTCGGAGATGAGATTATCCGAAAGACGCTTCAGGATTCCCACAAAAAACAGGTAATCGTCTGCGGAGTAGAAGCGCATATTTGCGTAGAACAGACCGTACTTGATCTTTTACATCTGGGTTACGAGGTTTTTCTGATTGCAGACTGCGTCTCTTCCCGAAAATCCTCTGATCTTCAGACTGCTATCCGCCGGATAGCGCAGGCCGGCGCCGTTGTTACCAGCTACGAAGCAATTCTCTTTGAACTGATGGAAACATCCATGCATCCGAGATTCAGAGAGATTTCCGCACTGATCAAATAATAAAAGAAAAACGGAGACAGCATCATTTTCAGCTGCTGTCCCCGTTTTCTTTTGCTTTTTCGTTGTAACTGTTCAGTACCTTCACAGTTAATGGCTACTGAATAGTTACTTTTCGTTTTTCAATGTCAGTTACACTTCTACTGTTCCTTTGTCATCTGCATATACGGCAACGGATGATATCCTGCTTTCTTATAGACAGCAACCGCCCGCTCATTCTCTTCCTCCACTTCGAGACGGAATCGTACCGCCTGATCCTTATATTTTTCATCAAGGAAACGGAAAAATGCAGTTCCGATCCCCAGACCTCTCGCTTCTTCTTTCATGTAAAGATCTTCCACCCAGACACATATACCACCATATTCCGTAGAATAGCTTTTCGCCACCATGCTGTATCCAAGGATTCTGTCATTTTCTTCAAAAATATATCCCTCAATATACGGGCAATCTCCCACGCAGTCTTTTACATCCTGTCTCAGAATCTCGTCCGGTGCTGCATGGATCACCGCAGGAGAATCATAAAATACCCGCATCATCCCAACCACTTCTTCCATATCTTTCAGCTGCATCGCCCGAATCTTCATATTACTCTCCTTATCTCTTCCGGTATATCTTTTCTTTATTTATTATCCCGCATAAATCTTCATTTCTTCCAGGCCCGCTGCCCTGGACAGATATCTTACTGCATCCGCTGCAATACACACCACATTCTCTTCATGGACAAAATCCGTGATATTAGAATCAAACAGCATATTTCCCTGTGCCTCAAACTCATCGTCTCTGTCCCAGAACAACACCGCCATATCAAAATACGGATATACCGGGATCCGATAACCCGCATCTCCCTGTGGCAGTTTTGTACCACCCAGTTTTTCACACGCTTCCCGCAGTTCTTTCACATGCCCGGAAAATAATCTGGCGAATGGTTCCAGAATCTGTTTCTGATAGGCACGTTCAAAAGGATACACCCGTTTCACCAGGCGAAAAGGAACCAGTTCCCCGGATGCTGCCGGATGCTCTTTTGCATAGTAAAACATATTATATACCGTAATAACCGTATCAAATTCCGGTATTTCTTCTCTATCTGCAAACAGAACCTTTCCTGATGTACGCGATAGCTTCAGCTGCTGCCCCAGATAGCGAAGGTACAGCCACTGTCCGTCATGGTTTAATTGGAAACGTTCGATCAGCCGTTCCTGATCCATATCCAGAAAACGTTTTTTCCAGTCTTCTGTCACTTTCTCATAGTTTGATTTGTATTCCATCGTCATTTTTTCGTACCCTTTATACAGAAAATGCGGGCAAACTCCATACCCGCATCTTTTTTTCTGAACTTTGTTTCTGTTTTCTCCGCCACCGCCGCATCTTAAGAACTTTCACGATATACAGCAGTGCCATCTATTAATACAAATATCTTGCGTACTCTTCCAGACCAATTGTATTCTTATCGATCCACTGAAAACCGGAATCGATTTTTTTGTCACTCTCCAGACCCAGTGAAGCTCTTGCACCTGCCACAATGGTTGCATATCCCATACCATACGGATTCTGGCATACACTTCCGACTTCTTTTCCATCCTCGATCGCTTTTTTCTGGGTATCCCCCATATCAACACCGATCATCTGAACAGAACGGTCGGTGTGTTTGTCCAGAACAGAAAGTACTGCCTCACTGGTCGCCTGATTTGTCGCATAATATCCTTTCAGATCCGGATATTTTTCCAGCACTGCCTCAATCGATTCTTCCTCGGTCGGATCATCGTCCTTGGACGGTTGATAATCTACGCTGACGACACTGACATTCGGGTGATTCTTTGTGATTTCTTCCTGAAAACCTTCCACGCGGTCTTTGCTGCTCTGGGAAAGCTGAGTATGAGACATCACTGCCACCTCACCTGCATCTTTGATCGCTTCACACAACTGTTTTGCCGCCTCTTCGCCTGCTTCCTTATTATCTGTTCCACAGTATGCATAAACCAGATCGTCATCGCTCTTCACACCGGAATCCAGCATGACAACCGGAATTCCGTCTTCCTGTGCCGCCTCCAGCTGTGCCTCACAGGAACTCATATCAACTGCTGACAGACATACCACCACCGGATTCTCCGTCAGTACCATATCCAGAATATTCACCTGTTCATCGACACCGTTTTCATCCTTTGGACCCTCGATGGTACAGATGATCGCATCATCACCTTTGTATCCCAGATATTCATTCAGATCAGAAACCGCCTGCTCCATTCCTTTTTTTGCCGCTTTCCAGTAATCGGACTCTGTATTTTTAATCACCACAGAGATCCTGCTGCCTTTTTCCATGCGCAGACCATCCACCGATGTATAATCAATATCCAGGGTACTCTCGTCCGGAATCTCTGCCTTTTCCTCATCTCCCTCAACATCTGTTTCCTGATCTTGTGTATTCTGTTCTTCCTGATTTTCTTCTTTCAGTTCATCTTCATCTTCTGCCGGTTCTTTTTCCACCGGCTCGTTACTTTCATTCTCTGTTTTATGGGTCTGATTTTCTGTCACCCGGTCTGCTGTCTTATTTCCACACCCGCCAAATACCAGCATAGCTGCCATGACAGGGGCTAATATTCTTCCTATCTTTCTTCTCATCTTATATTCCCCTTATGTAATATGCTTCCGGCACATAACTGTTTTGTACCTGCACAGATACTTTTTTCACCGGATACGCGAAAGTTTTCACATCGTCTCTATTATACATGACCATTCAAAATAGTCCATAGGCGTTCTTTAAGTTTTTCTTGATTTTTTTGTGTCTAATTTTTTAAATTCATCATCAAATAATTTTTACGGTTTTATTGCTTCTGAAAATTCCTGGAAACATGCACCTTCCGGCTGTACTTCAAATTTCATTTTTTTCCCGGTCTTTGGATGTGTGAATTCCAGGCGCCAGGCACACAGACCAATGGCCGTTCCCTGTTCTGCTTCCAGCATCTCTTCTTTTTTCTTATATTTTCCGTCTGCCCACAGCGGCATCCCATGATGCGCCATCTGCACACGGATCTGATGATGTCGGCCGGTTCCCAGCCGGATCTCTGCCAGTCCTCTGTCATCTCTCCAGTCCATAATTCTGTACGACAGTACAGCTTTTTTTGCCATCCGATCCTTTTTACCCGTCACCCGTGAAGTATTGGTTTTTCCGTCTTTTATAAGATAATCCTCCCAGATACCCTGCTTTTCTTTTACCGGTGTGCCTGTAAAAACAGCCAGATACTCTTTTTTCATCATACCATTCTGATGCTGTTTATTTAACCATGCCGTAGCCTGCGGCGTCTTTCCGAAAACCAGAACGCCCTCTACCGGCTGATCCAGCCGTTGTACAATCCCAATATAATTTCCATTCCTGTAATTTCTCAATTCACTCTCCAGATCCATCTGACCGACCCGCGCACTCTGCACCGCCATCCCACTGCGTTTCCTGCACACAAGAATCTGTTCATCTTCGTATATGATATCATCTGCCGACCATCTTACCATCGCTCTGCTCCATTCCTTATTTCTCTGTTCTCGGATATGTCTTTTTCGTTTTCGATATCCGATCCATATCCGGACATTTTTCTCTTTCACAAATATCCACAGGCTTTTATTATAAACGCAATTTTCCTTTTCTACAATGTGAAAAACCCTGTTCCATGGCTTTTCTCTTTTCTCCATTGTTTCACTGTTTCATTACACAATACGAACAGCCGCTACATCTCATCTTAATCGACATAACGGCTGTTCTAATGATCTTCTTTATTCAATTGTCTAAACCTCTTTTTCTCTTTCTTTTATTTTTTTATTTTTCTTTCGGTTGTTTTCTTTACTTTTTCAGGATATTTTATATACTTTTTTATGTAGGAATGTTTTTTCAGAGTTCCTATTCAATTTTATCTATATAAACTGATTTTCTCTTTCTTCCCTGCTCGTAAGTTTTTTCGTTTACTTACTTAGAAATGTTATATCTATATAAAGAATAATAGCCAGCTTCAAATTTATAATTGACGTTTATAAATTTTTCAAAATATGGATATTCACTTTCCTATGCTATACAGAACGTTTTTCATTATATCTTTTTTAAGATCTCTTTCAAATACACCTGCTATCGGATATAGCCTTTGCATTTTACTTTTCTCTTCGTTCCGAATAATTACTATTTTGGTTTCTATATAGGTCTATTCAGTGAACTCATATTCTTTTAAAAAATGTTTCTTTACACATCTTTTAAAATCTTTTCTATTATTTTTGTGGTAATGTATTCACTGTAAGGAGAAGCTCTTGTTACCTTTTATCTAATCTGTATGCTCTGATCTGGCATCTTTTTTTCTTTTTTCATTCTTCATAAAAGGTCTTTCTGTGCGGGGAATGCTTGCTCTTACCACGCTTACAATGATAAGTTTATGTTCTTAGTACAACGGCTTTATCCTCCTTTTCTTTTTTGGGTTCTTATCTTTTCCATCCTGATAGAAAATACAGATCCTTTTGTTCTGATTTAAGAAAACATTGTTTTTGATTTCTTTCCACGTTTGAATAAGATCTGTTACCTCACGTTCTGATCTTACCTCCCAAACCTTCCGGAAATCCGATTCAATTAACTTTCTTAATTAGTATCTTTCGGATTCTATTTTTTTATCAGTTCCTTTTCCATTCTTCTTATGAAGATTTCTCGTCTCTTTCATAGAAAATGGGGTGTTGATGTTTGATAAGGTGTTTTGTTTTTGTTGAGTTTATAATAACAGACAGATTCATATTTGTCAACACTTTTTAAAGATTTTTCTTATATTTTTTTATTATATTTTTAATATTTCTGTTTATGCTGTCTATATATTCATTTTTATTATAATTGTTTATACAATTACTAAAAGACCAACAATACTCATGTATCTTCGAAAAAGGTTTTCCCACATAAAAAGCCGGATCCCCGGTGTACATCTGCTCCGGGATCCGGCTTTTTTCGTTTATTCAGTTTTCCGTGTCACCTTCGGTGATGGTAAATACTGCCTACTGAATGTTTCCTTCATTTCTATAGTAGTTGATCAGACAACCTTTCAGGATGATCTCACGTTCATCGTCGGTCAGTTCGCCCAGCGTCAGGGTAAACGGTGTCAGTTCTTCTCCCACTTTATAAGCGGTGATGCTGTCCCATTTTTCTTCCACTGCTTTCCGTACATCCGGGATAAAGAGATAATCGCCATTGGCAAACGGCAGATCTCCTTCCGGAATCAGGAATGGCAGCATACCCCAGTTGATCAGGTTGGAACGATAACGTTTTGTTGCATATTCATTGGCAATGTTTGCCCATCCGCCAAGAACTTTCTGGCAGGATGCAGCCTGTTCCCGCGCGGAACCGTCACCCGGTTTTACGGCAAAGATGGTAGAACCGACACCAACATTGGTCTTATCCACCTGTGGGTACTTTGTATGAACAGCTTCGAATACCGGTTTCAGTTCAGGAAGTGCTTCTGCCGGACATTCACCGTTCTGGATGGCTTTTTCTGCTACCTGGACTTCTTTGGCACGTCCCACATAAGCCGGGTCTTTTCTGGACAGGGTAAATTCTGCCAGTCCCAGTGGGTTGGAACGGAAAGAAGAAGTCTCGCCGGACGGAATCAGTTCATCCGTTGTAGTAACCGGATCGTGAATCTCAGATACGACTTTCAGGATCAGGTTCTTAGCCAGTGCAGGCATCTGTGGCCAGTCTTTGATGTTCGGTCCGAACTGAATCTCCACAGACGGATCCGCAACACCCTTACTGTCGAATACTCTGTTTTTATAGATGGTTCCGTCAAAGTAATATTTCGGATTGCTGTATGTTCCCGCATATTCAGTAGCCGGAGTGAGGCGCCCCTTGTTTGCTGCGGTCGCCGCGATAGAACGTGCATCCATCAGAGCTACGGAAGAGATCTGTCCATTCTGGATCTTGGAACCTTCACGATTCGGGAAGTTTCTTGTAGAATGGCGGATACTGAAAGCATTATTTGCCGGTGTATCACCAGCGCCAAAGCACGGACCGCAGAATGCTGTTTTTACAATGGCACCCGTCTCAATGAGAGTTGCCAGTGTTCCGTTCTTTGCGAGTTCCATATAAATCGGTGTACTTGCCGGATAAACACTCAGTGTGAATGCGTCTGCTCCGATGCTTGCACCTTTCAGAATATCTGCGGCTGCACAGATGTTCTCAAATCCACCACCGGCACATCCTGCGATAATTCCCTGTTCCACATACAGTTTTTCATCGCGTACCTTATCTTTCAGTGTGAAATCAATCTTTCCATCCAGGCTAATCTGTGCTTTTTTCTCCACGTCATCCAGAATATCCATCAAGTTGGCATTTAACTCATCAATGGTGTAAGTATTGCTCGGGTGGAATGGCATGGCAATCATCGGACGGATCTTGTCCAGTTCTACCACCAGCATACCATCATAATATGCAACCGGTCCCGGATTCAGTTCTTTATAATCTTCGCTTCTGCCGTGGATCGCATAGAACTCTTCGATCTTATCATCGGTTCTCCAGATAGAGGACAGACAGGTAGTCTCTGTAGTCATAACATCCACACCGATTCTAAAATCTGCACTTAAGTTTGACACACCAGGTCCTACGAATTCCATGACTTTATTCTTTACAAAACCATTTTTAAATACAGCTCCGATGATTGCCAGCGCCACATCCTGAGGACCCACACCGGGAATCGGTGCTCCGGTCATATATACGCCAACAACACCAGGCATATTGATATCATACGTTTTGGACAGCAGCTGTTTTACCAGTTCCGGTCCTCCTTCGCCCATAGCCATGGTACCCAGTGCACCATATCTGGTATGGCTGTCAGATCCCAGAATCATCTTGCCACCGCCGGCAAGCATCTCTCTTGCAAACTGATGAATAACTGCCTGATGAGGCGGAACATAGACACCACCGTATTTTTTCGCACAGGTAAGGCCAAACATATGGTCATCTTCATTGATGGTTCCTCCAACAGCACACAGAGAGTTGTGGCAGTTGGTCAGTACATACGGTACCGGAAACTTTTCCAGTCCTGAGGCTCTTGCTGTCTGAATAATTCCTACGAAAGTGATATCATGGGATGTCAGCTTGTCAAATTTGATCTGAAGTTTTTCCATGTTTCCAGACGTATTATGGTCTCTTAAAATGTTGTAGGCCATGGTCTGTTTTGCTGCTTCTTCCGGCGCAGGAAGTCCCTGTGCTGCTGCTTTTGCCGGTTCTACCAGTTCGGTCCCATTGACCAGGTAGATACCGCCTTCCAGTAATTGAATCATCATAATCCTCCTATTGATCGGTTAATCCTGAGTTTCCATATATTTCATGTAGCTTACTACCATCATGGCGATTTTGAAGGTAAGGGCATCGTCAAACACACGAATATCCAGTCCGGTACTCTTCTGCAGTTTTTCCAGACGATATACCAGCGTGTTACGATGCACATACAGCTGCCTGGATGTTTCAGAGACATTCAGGTTATTTTCAAAGAATTTGTTAATGGTTGTCAGCGTTTCCTCATCAAAGGTATCCGGCAGCTGTTCGCCGAATACTTCTTTCATGAACATCTGACACAGCGGAATCGGCAACTGGTAAATCAAACGACCGATACCCAGATTATTATATGGAACGATTATCTTATCCGCATAGAAGATCTTTCCTACTTCCAGTGCCATCTTTGCTTCTTTATAAGAACGGGAAACATCCTTGATCTCATGGATGATATTTCCGTAAGATACGCGAACCTGTGACATGGCTTCTACATTCAGCATATCTACCAGCGTTTTTGCAACGTGATCCAGCTCCTCATAAGTGTCCGCTTCCTTGATCTCTTTTACAATGATAATATTTTTCTCATCGATTGCTGTGATATAATCCTTCGGTTTTGATGCGTACAGACTCTTGATCGTCTCCATCGCACTGTTGTCTTTTTCGTATTTTGTCTCTACAATAAATACAACTCTTCTCGCCTCTGTATCGATCCGGAGTTTTTTCGCACGATTGTAGATATCCACCAGAAGAAGGTTATCCAGAAGCAGGTTCTGGATAAAATTATTCTTATCCAGGCGCTCCTTATAGGCAACGATCAGATTCTGAATCTCACATACAGCGATCTTTCCGATCATATATGCATCTTCGCTTCCGCCGCTTGTCACCAGAACATATTCCACATTCTGATCATCGTATATTTTAAAGAAATGATACGCCTGCAATACCTGACTGTCTGCCGGTGATTTCACAAATTCTCTTACATATTCCGGCTCAAACCCCTCTTCGCTGAAGGTTGAAGCCACTTTCTGTCCTTCCAGACTCAGCACACACAGATCGATTCTGGTGATTGCCCGAAGTTCATCAATTGTCTTTTGTAAAACCTGACTTGAAACCAAATGCTCACATCCTCTCATTTTTGCTTATCTGTTATCGTTTTTCTTTTTCCCGGATCTGCCGGTACTGCCAGAAATCTGCAAATATAGATTCTCAACAGGTAACTGTTCAGTATCTTTGCAGTCACTCGAATAGTTACATAATATCGTATTTTCCATGAAATTGCAACAAATCAATGCAATAGTTTACTAAAGTAAAAAGTGCCGACTCCCGAAGGAATCGGCACCATATATGTTTACTTTTGACTAGTTGGTGATTGTCAGTTCTGTTTCTTTGTCGAATACATGAACTTTTGTCATATCCAGACCGAATTTTACGGTATCACCTGTTCTGGATGTTGTATGAGGATCTACACGGGCTGTCATGTTGAAGCCTTCAACATCGAAGTACAGGAATACTTCTGCACCCAGCAGCTCGTATACGTTGATCTTAGCTTCTACTGTGCTTTCCGGGAAAGCTGTAGCATCGTCTGTTACGTCCTCCGGACGGATACCCATAACAACAGTTTTTCCATCATATCCGCCATCGATCAGAGCTTTTGCTTTGTTTTCCGGCAGTTTCAGGCTGTAGTTACCTACCTGCAGAGTAACGTCTTTTCCGTTAACTTTTACAGTTGCATCCAGGAAGTTCATCTGAGGAGATCCGATGAATCCGGCTACAAACAGGTTTCCTGGAGCGTTGTACAGGTTCTGAGGTGTATCTACCTGCTGAACAACACCATCTTTCATAACTACGATTCTGGTACCCAGTGTCATAGCTTCTGTCTGGTCATGTGTTACGTAGATAATAGTAGCACCCAGTCTCTCATGCAGTTTGGAGATCTCTGTTCTCATCTGTACACGCAGTTTAGCATCCAGGTTTGACAGAGGCTCATCCATCAGGAATACTTTAGGATCACGTACGATAGCACGTCCCATAGCTACACGCTGTCTCTGACCACCGGACAGAGCTTTCGGTTTACGGTCTAACAGTTTTTCCAGATCCAGGATCTTAGCTGCTTCTTTAACCATTTTATCGATCTGATCTTTCGGAACTTTTCTCAGTTTCAGACCAAATGCCATGTTATCATATACTGTCATATGAGGATACAGAGCGTAGTTCTGGAATACCATTGCGATATCTCTGTCTTTTGGTTCTACATCATTTACTACTTTATCACCGATCTTCAGTGTACCACCACTGATTTCTTCCAGACCAGCGATCATACGAAGTGTAGTAGATTTACCACATCCAGATGGTCCTACGAAGATGATGAACTCTTTGTCAGCGATTTCCAGGTTGAAATCTTTAACAGCTTCAAATCCGTTCGGATATGTCTTGTTAATGTGCTGTAATGATAAACTTGCCATAATTAATTCCTCCTACTAGTCAAATTAAGTAATGTTCGTTTTTTCAAGGCACCTTGCCTTGCGACTGTACTTAGTATATCGGATAGACCCCTTTTTGACCATAACCGAATTATACAAAGTTTCTACCATGACCTTGTTACAAATGTGTGTTGATTTTTTGGATTCCGCTCCTTTATGGCATTTTGACCAATTTTTTCATCCTTTCATGGTCACTTTGACGAACCGTTTTTTGATTATACTTTTTTAATACTTTCATCCCCCCTTTTTCCTTGCTTTTTAGCATTGAATTCGCTATACTGATGACAATCATTGCGTATATCGCTATTAAGAAAAACTGTAACTGAGAAAGTACTGAACAGTTACGGAAAACCGAAGAAAAGAGGCAATTTGCTATGAACAACATCTTTAATCCGGACAACAAGTTTTTCTCCTTCATGGGCAGGGTCGCTGACCTCATGATCTTGAATCTCTTATGTATTGTCTGCTGTATCCCGGTGGTTACTGCGGGACCGGCGATCGCTGCCATGTATTACATCACGTTGAAGATGGCACGCAACGAAGAATCTTATGTGGTAAAAGGATTCTTCCATTCCTTTAAGCAGAACCTGAAACAGGGAATTGTCATTCAGATCATTATGCTGCTGCTTGGTATCGTCCTGGCATTCGATCTGTACTTCTGCCGGATGATGTCCGGTCAGGGAGCTGTATATCGGGTCTTTTCCTATATATTTGTGGTAGCACTGTTTGTCTACGCCATGCTGTTTTTATGGATCTACCCGGTACTTGCAAAGTTCTTCAACACTACCAAAAATCTGTTTCGCAATTCCATTCTGATGTCCATCCGCCATCTTCCGTATACCATACTGATGATGGTGATCACTGCGGCACCTGTATTACTTGGAATCTTTGTTGCACAGGCCTTTCCATTCATGATCCTGTTCTACATCATGCTGGGATTCGCCACCGTGGCATATATTAACTCCCGCTTCTTTGTAAAACTCTTCGACAACTACATTCCTGAGGATGCCGAAAAAGATACCGAAGAAAACGGCGAAGAAAAAGCCATCGACACCAGCATATTCTCCAACCTGCACCCGACAGAACTGCCGAAGGAGGACGAAAAGGAGAGCGAGGACGAAACTCACTAATCTCAAAACCACTAAAAAAGGTCCATCTGACCTTTTTGTCGTATGCTTGGCAACAAAAAACGTGTGACCGGTAATCATTTACAGAGCTACCGATCACACGTTTTTGTTTTATCAGACCATATATTTCAACACTCCACCCATTATTCATCTCCCCGATAAACGAGAGTGACACGCTCTAGGATTCTGTAACGGTGCCTTCTCTGCTTCCTGCTCAACTGCACTACAATTATAGGATCCGTTCAGCTCATACAAGCAGTTATCCGCCAAAGTCAGCGTCAGGCTCCCGGTGGGTGTGTAGGAGCAACACTTTGTGGGCGGTTAGGGCAAGCTTTGAGATCCGACGCTTACGTAGGCTTTCGCGAGGGTCCGCTGACCCTCGTGAATATAGCCGAAGTTAGCGGCTAGCTCAAAGTTTCCCTGCCCACGTTGCCCCTACACACCCACCGGGAGCCTGACGCGTCCTCCTTATACAACCCTTATCTAACTCTCTTTATCCACCGCCTCAAACGTAATCACAACCTTAAACAAATCCCCATCCAGGTAAATATCAAAGGTTCCCCCCTGTAATCCCACAAGGTTCTTGGCGATCGACAAGCCCAGTCCGCTTCCTTCCGTACTTCTCGACACATCCCCACGGATAAAACGCTCCGTCAGTTCCTCCGCCTTGATATTCAACGGGTTTTCCGAGATATTCTTGATCTCCAGCACGACTCTGCAGCCGACCCTTCTCGCCTCCGCGTACACTCTCGTATTCGGCATGGCATACTTGGCGATATTATTATAAAGATTCTCCACAACACGCCACATCCGGCGGCCATCTGCCATGATCACCAGTGGCTCCTCATCCATCTTGCAGACCATCTGCAGTCCTCTGGCTGCAAACTTCTCCTCAAACTCCCCATTTGTCTGTCGGATCAGTTCTCCGAAGCGGATAGGTTTCATATCCAGCACCACATTACCGGAGCTGACTTTCGACGCCTCCACCAGGTCCTCTGTCAGCTGTTTCAGCCGTTTGGATTTGTTATCCAGCACTTCGATATAGCCCCGGATCTTCGGATCCTGGATATCTTCTCTCTTCAGAAGATCTACATAATTGATAATAGAAGTAAGCGGTGTCTTGATATCATGAGATACATTGGTGATAAGATCCGCTTTCAGTCTTTCACTTTTTAACGTTTCCTTCACAGCGTTTTGCAAGCCTTCGCCTACACGGTTGACAGCCGCAGCCATCTGGCGGTTATCACCCGTCAGATCTTTCTCATCGATCTTATAATCCAGCTGACCGCTTGCCAGCCTTGCAAGGCCATCATAGATCACCTGACGTCCTGCATTTTCCCGGATCATATATAAAAGAACCACACCATCTGCCAAAAACAGCAGGATCAGACCGAATCCGCCGAAAAGAGCTGCCAGCAGATAGTTCATTAACACCAGTCCGACAAATGCCACGATCATCCGACCGGAAGTTGTACGTGCCATATATACTTTCTTACAGCTTTTCACGATGGTATAACAAAAACTGGATCTCCACAGCTTCTTTGCTTTCCAACGGCGGATCACACTGAGATACGCTCCAAGAAATACCGCCGCACCAAGAATTTCCCCGGTAGTTATAACGGTAAGCCAAAAGCCGTCCGTAGGATTGCCGCTTCCTGTCAGCCCTAATCCCGCTATACCGACCATACCGATCAGTGCCATACCACAGATCGCAAGCATCACCTCGGCGGGGATACGATCTGCGGGCATGGTATGCACTTCTCTGTCCCGACATACCAGACCGCTTTGCAGAGTAATGACAAGCAGGAACAGGATACCGGCAACAAAACTGATAATCATGCCGACTACCAGCCCATTGCCCCAGCCTGCGTAATTTTCATAAGCTGCATACGCAGCGGAGACCTCATCGGAATAAGGAAATGATACATCTACAGAAACTATGATTTTCTCATTTTTTCCGGTTACGGGATCATTTTGAAAATAATTATAGATCCACTTTCCGGCATCTGTGCCATTGTCGGATACATCTTTCAGTTTTCCGTCTTCTCTTTCTGCTACAAATACCGGCACATCTTCCATCAGATCTTCCAGATTTCTCAGATTCACATCCCCATCTGCCCATTCTGTCACATTGGTATACACTACCTGATTGTCCAGATTCTGTATCATGAAGATTACATTGGTCTTATCATCCATCTTGATCCCGTGCTGATAAGAGGTCAGCTGGGCAATGGCATCCGATAACTGCTGATACAGTTCAAACAGAGATACCTTTTTCGGATTGGTCCTGGCATATTCCGCCAGAGTCTCTCCGGATTCCGGAAGTACAGTTTCAAAATCTCTTGCATAGTTATAAAGATAGCGGAAACGCGGTGTGTAATCACTGATATCTACATTCTCATCGTCACTTGCATCAGCCTCAGTGGCTTTTTCATCTTCTCCGTCTACCCCGAACTCTTCGTCGTCTTCATAGTAATCGTCTTCATAGTAATCTTCATAAAAGCCATTGCCCGCATTCCAGATTGCATCCTGAAACTCATCCCAAAGACCATTATCCTTCAGTTCCAGAAGATTTTCTACGGTATAGGTAGTTGCCGGATTCTGTTGGCTGGTTTTTGCATCCAGTCTCGTAATATCCACCAGCTTGGTCTTATCCAGTTTTCCTTTTGTTAAAAACGGCTTTCCGTCACTCAGTGCGTTACGGACTTTATTTACCTGTGAAGCCATCCGTTGTCCACAATCCTGAGTCTCCAGATAATTTTTCCCGTTGTAATAATTGCTTGTCAGCTCTTCCCAGCTGAAGCCCTGGTGCATCAGACCGCCAAAGATCATGGCAAAGACGGAAAAGCAGGCAACCGCTGTCAGAAACAACGCGATCACGATTCCCTTTGACCAGGCAGAATAAAATTTGTTTCTTTGTTTTTTCTCTTCCATTTTGTAGCCTCCCACGGAGGGTTACATCTTTTCTATCTTATAGCCGATTCCCCAGACTACTTTCAGATAGCGTGGTTCTCTCGGATTGATCTCGATTTTTTCACGGATATGCCGGATATGTACGGCTACTGTGTTGTCCGCTCCAATCGCCTCTTCGTTCCAGATATTTTCATAAATCTGTTCAATAGAAAAAACTTTTCCCTGATTTTTAATTAACAGCACTAAAATATTATACTCGATCGGGGTTAATTTTACCGGCTCCCCGTCCACCGTAACAGTTTTCAGATCATCGTTGACCACCAGACCGCCACATACGTATACCGCCTCTTTTTCTTCTGTCGCCAGATTTCCAAGCTGAGTATATCTTCTCAGCTGAGATTTGACTCTGGCGATCAGTTCCAGAGGGTTAAATGGTTTTGTAATATAGTCGTCTGCACCGATGTTCAGCCCAAGGATCTTATCCACATCCTCTGATTTGGCAGATAACATGATAATCGGCACACTGCTGGTCTCCCGGATCTTACGCGTAGCCCGGATCCCATCCAGATTCGGCATCATAATATCCAGAAGGATCAGATGCACTTCTTCTTTTTTCATGATTTCGATGGCCTGCAGTCCATCGTACGCCTTTAAAATGTGATATCCTTCCTGTGACAGATAAATATCAATGGCATCCACAATCTCTTTATCATCATCGCACACAAGAATATTGAACATTTCTTCACCTCATTTCTTCTTCCTCTTTCCTTTTACGCTGTCAGTTTATCAGGGAAATCTTGTTTTCAGGATAGGGAAAATCTTAAGATATTTTAAATTTCTGTTTTATATACGATTTTATCATATCACATCTTTGCATCAAACGAAACTTACAAACATCTTACAGCTGAAGTCGTGTTACTGCTCACTCCGTGTTCAGCAAACGCAATAGTTTTCTTTTCTTTACAGAAAGAGAATTTTCCGATATACTTAGTTCACCGTTTTTGTTTTGGGAAAGGAGACTTCGACAATGTTTCGTTTATGGGGAAAAATATGGACCGATAATCACATGATGAAAGACACCGTGATCTGCAACGATACGGATGACACGAGGACCCATAAGATCTTCCAGTCTCTCGAAGAGATCTGTTATCTCTGGGATCTGAGCAAACCGATCTGGCTGGACAATAATATTATGGATTTTAAACGCCACGATAAAACCCGGTTTACCTCCGATAATTTTATTGAGACGATCGATTTTGATTATCTGGAAATTGAAGTGATTGAAGAGTAGTTTGTATGGAAAGCAGGCAGACACCGCATGCTGGTGTCTGCCTGCTTTATGAAAATAACAAGTTAACGCTCTGCTCAGATCAGATATTCGCGAATCACCTCCCGCATAATATGCTCTTCCTCCGGTGTCAGCATATGAGAAAATTTTGTCTCACTTGCCGCCGTCTGCCGGATCCCCTCTGTTACTTTATCGATCAGCTCCTCTCTGGTCTGCTCTTTCAGTGCCTGCTCATCCGGCACCGGTTTTCTGGCGGGCAGGGTATTTTCCATATAATCCAGAAGACCATCAAGAATCATATCTTCTTTATTCATAAAGCCCATAAATTGCTTCATCAGAAGTAACAGGGCGAAGATTCCCGCCCCGGTCAGTACATACTCGTAACGCAGCAGCTGTGCCTGCTCATAACGGTAAGTCCCATAGACTGCCGTCAGAATCAAAAGGAAGCACAGAACCGCGCTGTAGCCGATTCCCTGCTTCCACTTTTGTATCCCGATTCCCAATGTTTTTCCCCTGGCAAGCTGCGTCCTCACAAATGCCTCCGGATTATTGATCTCCTGCTCTTTCGTCAGACGCATCTGGTACTGGTTCAAAAATTCTTTTGTCCATTTTCCTTTCGGTTCTGTTATCCTGCGTACATCCCGTATAGCTCTGCCGTAGAAACGGTCGACCATAAACATACACAGGATTCCAAGAATTCCCGCTCCGATCATCCCGTAAAACAACACATTTTGTTCCATCCAAATATGCAGCATTTCCGTACCCCCTTATTTCAATACTGAATTGGCAGTCACTTTTCACATCCTCCCACAAACGCCTGTCCATCCCGCACCCCCGATCGCCGAATCCGGAAGTCATGCATTTGCAAAACGATGTTCTGGAAATATTATATCCTCCACATACCTGATTTGAAACTAAAATCGTTCGTCAAATTCTTACAGGTTTTTACCATGGCAAATCCTTTTCTTACAGCGCTTTTACCATCTCTTTCACGAGATTCGCACAGTGACGTGCCGCCGCTTTTTCAAATGTCGGATAATCCATGGTTGCACTGTTATCCGCTTTATCAGAAATGGCACGCAGAACAACAAACGGAACATGGTTTAAGTAGGCCGCCTGAGCGATAGCTGCTCCTTCCATCTCAGTACAGCTTCCTGCAAATTCACGGATCAGTTCATCCTTCACTTCACTGCTTGCCACAAACTGGTCACCGCTGACCACTCTTCCTTCAAACACCTGAATATCCGGGTTCGCTTTCTTACAGCATTCTGCTGCTACTTTACGGAGTGTCTCATCTGCTTTAAAAGAAAATACATTCATCTGTGGAATCTGGCCCTTCGGATAACCAAATTCTCTGGCATCCATATCATGCTGCAAGGCATCGGTAGACACAACGATATCTCCGATATTGATCTCAGCTTTCAGGGATCCGGCGATTCCGGTATTGATCACCGCTTCTACCTGAAAATCATCCACAAGAATCTGTGTGCAGACCGCTGCATTTACTTTACCGATTCCGGAACGTACTACGACAACTTCTTTTCCATTTAATGTACCCTGATAGAATTCCATGGATGCTTTTTCTTTTACACAAACTTCTTCCATCTGACTTTTCAGTTCTTCTACTTCGAGCTCCATTGCTCCGATAATCCCGATTTTTTTCATCTTTTCTCTCCTGTTTCTTTTTTGTCCGTAACTGTGAAAGTACTGAACAGTTACACTTTTTATAAAAGTACTCATATCCTCTGTAATTCCGGTCTTCTCCTGCTTCCCGGGAGTTTTGCCTGCTCTTCATTATAACAAAGCATCATTTTTTCCTCAACCTTTTTCCTTCCGTTTTGCTGTTATGACAAATTATAACATTTCGATTCCCCTACTGGAAATCAGACGTAATATTTGTTATAATGAGCGTTAGCGAGCGGGAACAAACGAAGTTTGTTCATCGGGAGCGGCGAATGGCGATCATGATAGCTGCGAAAGCAGCGTCAAGCACCGAAGGTGCGAATCATGATATAATAGCTTGCGGACCTAAAATGTACCGGATTCGGAAGTACATGTAAAATTAAAGGAGGAATTATCATGACATACAAGACAAAAGGAACCTGCTCTTCTCAGATCGACTTCGACCTGAAAGACGGCAAAGTATACAATGTTCGTTTTACCGGCGGATGTAACGGCAACCTGAAAGGAATCGGCGCTCTGGTAGAAGGACAGGATGCCCGGGACGTGATCAATCGTCTGGAAGGAACTACCTGTGGTTTCAAATCCACTTCATGTCCGGATCAGCTTGCAAAAGCCCTGAAAGAAGCGCTGAACCAGTAATCAGGAAACATATCCCGTTCTTTGCACATGCGTAACATAATGCCCCTGTCAAAAGGCCGACATAACAGACAGATCTCTGTCAGACATGCCGATCTTTTGACAGGGGCACTTTTTATTTTTGATACAGCTGTTCGTAAAACTATCTGTCCCACTTATCACAAAGATTATTGATCTGGCTGGTCAGTTTCGCAAGATCTTTGTTGGCTCCGCCTTCGTTATGACGGATCACCGTAAGGAGACGCTGACCGGCTGCAACCAGTCGCTGATATACACCGGAACCTTTCGACTGCGGTTTTGTATCCTGCTTGCGGATGACCACACCTTCCGGACAGCTGATGAATGCTGCTTCTTTCAGATCGTAAACAGTTCCGCTGTACGGTGCCATCGCCGTATAATGAAGTTCATCTTCCAGTCTTCCGGTCAGTACCTGACAGGAAGTATCTTCTCCATGGCACACAAATACCTGTTTTGGCTTCTCTTCGAAAGCTTTCGCCCACTCCATCAGTCCCTCATTATCTGCATGACCACTGACGCCAGGCAGAACTTTGATCTCTGCATTGACCTGAATCTCTTCCCCGAACAGTTTGATCTCTTTCGCTCCTTCCACCAGCGCACGCCCCGGTGTACCGATTGCCTGATATCCCACAAACAAAACCGTACATTCCGGTCGCCACAGATTGTGTTTCAGGTGATGCTTAATCCGACCGGCATCGCACATACCACTGGCCGAGATAATGACCTTCGGGCGGTCATCAAAGTTGATGGATTTGGATTCTTCACTGGTGATGGAAAGTTTCAGTCCCGGGAACGTAATCGGATTGATTCCTTTATTGACCAGCTCCATCGCCTCTTCATCAAAACAGTCTTTGTGGTGTTCATTAAATATAGTAGTTGCTCCTACTGCCAGCGGACTATCCACAAACACCGGGAAACCATCGTGTCCCTGTATCATATGATCTGCCTTGATCTTACGGATAAAATAAAGCATCTCCTGTGTTCTTCCCACTGCAAACGAAGGGATCACCACATTCCCTCCCCGGTCGAAGGTTCTCTGGATCACTCTTGCCAGCTCATCTTCATAGCTGGCCCGTGGACCATGGCTGCGGTCACCGTAGGTAGACTCCATCACCACATAATCTGCAGATTGCAGATACGTTGGATTCTTAATTAACGGTTGATCCTTATTACCGATGTCACCGGAAAATACGATTTTCCGTTCTGTATCGTCTTCTTTCAGCCACAGTTCGATGCTTGCTGAACCCAGCAGGTGACCGGCATCCACGAACCGTACCTGAATCCCGTCAGCCAGTTCCAGGATCTGCTGATATGGGCATCCCACCAGATGAGAGATTGCTCCCTGTGCATCGTTCATATCATACAGCGGCTGTACCGGTTCCTTGCCGGAGCGCCGTCCTTTTCTGTTTCTCCATTCCGCCTCAAACATCTGGATATGAGCACTGTCACGAAGCATGATCTCACACAGATCTACCGTGGCATATGTCGTATAAATATTTCCCCGGAAACCTTCCGCATACAGAACCGGAAGTTTTCCGGAGTGATCGATATGTGCATGTGTCAGCAGTACAAAATCAAGTTCCGAAGCCGGCACAGGAATCGGTATATTCTCAAAATTATCCGGTCCCTGCTCCATTCCACAATCTACCAGAAACTTTTTACCGGCGGCTTCCAGAAAATAACAGCTCCCTGTAACTTCATGTGTCGCACCCACAAATGTTATCTTCATAAAAACCCCTCCTTTTCTTTTATTTTCAGAATCTTATCACGTTTTGATTTTATATTCTTATTATACGCGTATATATACAGAAATGCAAAATACTTTTCCTTTTTATTTTCTTTTAATAATTATGGGTTTCTTGACTTTTTTTCTTAATAAGATACAATGAAACTATTAAAAATATTATATGTAAAAACATTGATTCTACTACTGCCCTTTCGGAAAATCAATCGCAAAACAATAGACGAAAGATTCCGGGAGAGTATTATGTATTCAGGAGGACATTATGAAACATATCGTACTTACCGGCGGCGGTACCGCAGGTCACGTAACACCGAATATTGCTATGATTCCAGCATTGAAAGAACAGGGATTTACAATTTCTTATATCGGTTCCTATAACGGAATTGAAAAAAAGCTGATCGAAGAGATGGGAATTCCTTATTACGGAATATCCTCCGGTAAATTGAGACGTTATTTTGACGTAAAAAACTTCACCGATCCTTTCCGTGTGCTGAAAGGATTTTCCGAAGCCAGAAAACTGCTGAAGAAACTGAAACCGGATGTGGTTTTCTCCAAAGGCGGATTTGTCAGTGTTCCTGTTGTCATTGCGGCAAAGCGTTGTAAGATTCCGGCAATTATCCATGAGTCCGATATGACTCCGGGACTTGCCAACAAGCTTTGTATCCCGTCCGCTGTGAAAGTCTGCTGTAATTTCCCGGAAACTGTCAGCAAGCTTCCTGCTGATAAGGCAGTCCTTACCGGAACTCCGATCCGTCAGGAACTTCTGCAGGGTGATCCGGAAGCAGCTCTTCGCTTTACCGGGCTGAAAGCCGGTAAACCGGTTCTGATGATCATTGGCGGAAGCCTTGGTTCCGTCGCTGTCAACACCGCTGTCCGCAACATCCTGCCAGATCTGTTAAAGGATTTTCAGATCATCCATCTTTGTGGAAAAGGAAAACTGGATACCTCCCTGACAGATACAGAAGGTTATGTACAGTATGAGTATATTAAAGATGAACTTTCAGATCTCTTCGCTTTGTCTGATCTGGTAATTTCCCGTGCCGGAGCCAATGCAATCTGCGAAATCAGCGCCTTAAAGAAACCAAATCTGCTGATTCCTCTTTCTGCCAATGCCAGCCGCGGTGACCAGATTCTGAATGCCCGTTCCTTCGAACGACTGGGTTACAGTAAAGTTCTGGAAGAAGAAGAGATCACCAATGAGAAACTGCTGCAAACGATCCGTGACCTGTATGCAAACCGGGAACAGTATATCGAAGCAATGGGCAAGAGCAGCCAGATGGATTCCATTGGTAAGATCGTTAGGATGCTGTGTGATTGTGTGAAGTAAGTGATTTCTGATTCATGATCTGCATATCTCACAACTATCCGCTCTCTTATATATGTAAAACGGTAACTATTCAGTAGCCACTGTACCGCGAGGTGTTTTGGCATGAATATGCCAAAA
>OLRX01001122.1_pt1 | contig 21175 bp, 21 predicted proteins | sample 1672991 | NCBI WGS metagenome assembly OLRX01 (sample SAMEA3136744, study PRJEB25190) | human gut metagenome | biome: human gut; feature: human-associated habitat; material: faeces | place: Austria | collected 2013
ATGTCGGCGCGAAATCATGCAAAGCATGATTTCTGTGCATCGCGAAGCGTGTAACTGTGAAGGTACTGAACAGTTACTGTTTTTTTATAAAATCTTCATATAATGGAGACATTGATCGCAGGTAAGCTACGATTTCTTTCAGCTTATCTACTACGAAATCAGCATCTTCCATGGTAGTCTCCTCGCTTAAGGTCATACGCAGGGAACCATGCGCAATCTCATGTGGGAGTCCGATAGCCAGAAGTACATGGGACGGATCCAGGGAGCCTGATGTGCAGGCGGAACCGCTGGATGCACAGATGCCATAATTGTCAAGCATAAGCAACATGGACTCTCCTTCGATGAACTGGAAGCTTACATTTACGTTATTTGGAAGACGTTTGGTGCGGTCACCATTTAATTTCACATACGGAATCTCTTTCAGGATTCTTTCAATGAAATGATCTCTTACCTGAATCTCTTTGTCTGTACGTTCTTTCATAGTGCGGACTGCACGATCTGCAGCAACGCCGTAACCTACGATTCCAGGAACATTCTCTGTACCTGCGCGGCGCTTTCTCTCCTGCGCTCCACCATGTACAAAGGAACGTATCTTAACACCCTTGCGGATATAAAGGAAACCGATTCCCTTCGGTCCATTCAGCTTATGTCCACTGGAGCTGAGCATATCAATTCCTAACTCATCTACATTGATCGGCACCTGTCCAAAAGCCTGTACTGCATCTGTGTGGAAAAGGATGCCATGCTCTTTGGCAATTGCACCGATTTCCTTGATCGGCTGGATAGATCCGATCTCATTGTTCGCAAACATAACAGAAATCAGAATCGTCTCTGGTGTAATAGCTTTCTCAAGCTCGTCAAGCTTCACAATACCATTCTCATCTACATCCAGATAAGTGATCTTCGCTCCGCGCTCTTTCTCAAGATATTCGCAGGTGTGAAGGATTGCATGATGCTCGATCTTGGTTGTGATGATGTGGTTTCCTTTGGATTTATATGCTTCAAAAGTAGCTTTCAGTGCCCAGTTATCAGACTCTGAACCGCCAGCTGTGAAATAGATTTCTTCTTTCTTGGCACCAAGTACATCTGCGATCTGGCCTCTTGCCTTGCTGACGCCCTCTTTGCTCTTGGATGCGAAGTCGTAAATGCTGGATGGATTTCCATACATTTCGGTAAAATAAGGAAGCATTGCTTCTACTACTTCCGGAGCGGTCTTGGTAGTAGCCGCATTATCCAGATATATCATTTTTCCCATTTTTCTTCCTCCTGGTTTATTGGTATCAATTCGATATGAAAGACTCCCGGGAAAGGGTTATTTCATCTATCTCCTTAGGTACTTTTCTATTTCCTAGTATTTCGCTTGGATTTCTATCCCACTTTACCAGATAATAACAGTTCTGTCAAGGCACATTTACAGCATAAACTAATTAAAAGGATGAAGAGGATAGGCGGATTCTTATGTCTGACAAACTTTTTATCAAAGGAACCCTGATTCTTACTCTTACAGGTCTTGTAAGCCGCCTGATGGGTTTCTTCTATAGAATATTCTTATCTCATACTATTGGTGCACAGGGAGTGGGAATTTACCAGCTTACGCTTCCGGTTCACGCAATCGTACTGGCAGCCTGCTGTATGGGCATTCAGGCTGCTATTTCCAGGCTGTGTGCCTCTTTCACTGCCCTTGGAAAAGAAAAAGAGTCCAGAGATGCGTTGCTTCTTGGAACATTTCTTTCGATGGCACTTTGCGGACTTTTATCTTTTCTGGTCTATTGGAATGCAGATTTTGTGGCTTCTGTTTTGTTAAAAGAGCCGCGTACTGCGGTTCTGCTTCGTATTCTTGCCTTTAGTTTTCCTTTTTCAGCCTTGCATTCATGCGTAAACAGCTTTTATTATGCCAGAAAAACGACTGGAATTCCAGCTTTTATCCTGCTTCTTGAGCAGACCTCCCGGATCGGCAGCACTTACGTGATCTACCTAATTCTGATTTCCCAGAAAAAAGAGATTACCCCTGTAATAGCAGCCGGAGGCGCACTTTTCAGTGAGCTTACAGCCACTGCAGCATGTATGCTGGCGCTTGGACTGGATTTTTCCAGAGAAAATTACAAACCAGTCACCGGACTGTTTCGACGTATTTTACGAGTATTTTTCTGTATGAGCAAAGGCACTCACAGAGATTCACCTTCTGCTGTAAAATATATTTCACATATACAACCAGCTTTTGTCAAAAACAATACTGCCACTTCCTTAAATTCTCTTATAAAAGAAATCGCCCAGATTGCAGTTCCCTGCTCTGTAAACCGGCTGCTGCTTACCTTGCTCTCTGGCATTGAGATGGTTCTTATTCCCCAAAGACTGCTTCTTTCTGGAATAAATCAGACTGATTCCCTGTCTGTTTACGGGATTTTTACCGGAATGGCGCTGCCGCTGATTCTTTTCCCGGCAACACTGACAAATTCTGCCTCTGTTATGCTGATGCCTTCTGTGGCTGGTTTACAGGCCCTCGGTCATGAAAAAAAAATTCGGCATGTGATCCGCCGCACCTGTGAAAACTGCTTTTTCTTCGGAGGTTTCTGTACATTCTTTTTCTTTATTTTCGGAAAATCACTGGGAAATTTTCTTTTTCACAGTGAAACTGCGGGGATTTACATAAGGACGTTGGCTTTTATCTGCCCTTTTCTTTATACAAATACTGCACTGGAAAGTATTCTGAACGGTCTCGGACGCCCGGATGCCTGCCTTTTTCACAATATTGCAGGAGTGTGTATCCGAATTGGATTTGTTTTCTTTTCTATTCCTGTGCTTGGAATCCGTGGATATTTTTACGGAATGCTCCTTTCCCAACTGATTCTTACCTTGCTTCATTTCATTTATCTAAACAGACTGGAGCATGTTTGAAAAATCATTCCCGCAATTTGCCTATCGACATTTTTTCCATCATAGTCTATAATATTGAATCGAAAATAAATTTTGCCGATAAAAGGAGAAAATACCATGGGATTTGAATTCATCAAAAAGCTTCCAACCCCCGACGAGATCCGCAACCAATATCCCATTGATGCAAAGATCAAGGCACTGAAAGAGAAACGTGATCAGGAAATCCGTGACGTATTCACTGGAAAATCCGATAAATTTCTTGCAATCATTGGTCCCTGTTCTGCAGATAATGAAGATGCTGTATGCGACTATCTGCTGAGACTTCGCAAAGTTCAGGACAAGATTGCGGATAAAGTTTTAATCATTCCTCGTGTTTATACAAATAAACCCCGTACTACCGGAGAGGGTTATAAAGGAATGGTTCATCAGCCAGATCCGGAGAAAAAACCTAATATGCTTGCCGGTCTTGTTGCCATCCGAAAAATGCACATCCGTGCTATTGAAGAGAGCGGATTTACCTGTGCGGACGAGATGCTTTACCCTGAGAACTGGCGTTACCTTTCCGATCTTCTTTCCTATGTTGCTGTAGGAGCACGTTCTGTTGAGGATCAGCAGCACCGTCTCACTGTCAGCGGTATGGATGTTCCGGCGGGAATGAAGAATCCTACAAGTGGTGACTTCAGTGTTATGCTGAACTCTGTTGTTGCAGCTCAGGGCAGCCATACATTTATCTACAGGGGATGGGAAGTTGAAACTACAGGAAATGAGTTGACACATACCATTCTTCGTGGTGCTGTAAACAAACACGGAGAGGCTATTCCTAATTACCATTACGAAGATCTTCGTCTTCTTTTCGAGAAATATTCCGCTAAGAACCTGAAGAATATGGCTACCATCGTGGATACCAACCATTCCAACTCCAACAAGCAGTATGAGCAGCAGATCCGTATTGCCAAAGAAGTTCTTCACAGCCGTCAGGTTGATTCTGATGTTCGTGGGCTGGTAAAGGGTCTTATGATCGAAAGCTACATTGAGCCAGGCAATCAGAAGATCGGACCAAACCATGTATATGGTAAATCCATTACAGATGCTTGTCTTGGATGGGAAGAATCTGAGAAGCTGCTTTATACAATCGCTGAGATGTGCTAGCGCCTGTTTGAAAAATCATTCCCGCAATCTGCACGCCCCACTTTGCGGGAGATTTTTCAGACACGCTCTAATATTTTCCGATAAAATTTTCAGTCAAACATTTTTATAATACAAGAAAGAATCTTACTTTGCAGAATTTTCATTACATAAAAAACTGCCCACAGGTCTCTCCCATGGACAGTTATCATCTTATTCGCTCTTCTCAATGTCTTGGATGTGCTTTCATATACACATCTCGCATCCGGTTAATATTCATGCTTAAATATACCTGAGTCGTAGAAATATCGGAATGTCCCAGCATTTCCTGGACGCTTCGGATGTCTGCTCCATTCTGCAGCATATGTACTGCAAAAGAATGTCTCAATGTATGTGGCGTAATATCTCTGTGAATTCCAGCCTCCTGGGCATAGCCTTTCAGCATTTTCCAGAATCCCTGACGGCTCATGGCCTTACCGGAGCAATTTGTGAACAGCGCATGCTCTGAATCATCTTTCACAAATACCTTACGTCCCTCTTCAAGATAAAGATTCAACGCTTCCTTGCTTACATTTCCAATCGGAATGATACGCTCTTTATTCTCCTGGCAAACCACATAGCCAAGCTGAAGGTTTACATCTGTGGTCTCCAGATGGATCAGTTCGCTGACACGCATACCAGTGGCATATAAAAGCTCTAACATAGCCTTATCCCGAATTCCCTTAGGCGTAGTCAGATCTGGCTGCTTCAAAAGATCGTCAACTTCCTGAATACTGAGAATCTCCGGAAGCTTCTTCTCTACCTTTGGAGATTTCAGATTATCTGTGGGGTTCTCTTCCATCTTCCTAAGTGCAAACATGTGTTGAAAAAAAGCACGCATGGAAGCAACACTTCTTGAAATAGTGGATGACGCGAAGTTCTCTTTCTCCATATAATCCATGTATCCCATGAGATCAAATTCACGGACATCTTCCGCTTTCATAATCCCCTTCATTTCCAGGTATGCAGCCATCTTGTTCAGATCACGCTGATAAGAAACCTCTGTATTCTGGGATGTTTTCTTCGTATTATGTAAGTATTCAATAAACTCGCGTATTTCCTGTTCCATATTGTTTACTTCCTGTCTCTTTTGTTATAAATTCATTTCATATAGCCCATGATCATACTGCTTTAGACCATGTTTGAAAAAGATTCTGGAGCGTGTTTGAAAAAGGCTTTCTGTAAGATGTGCGTCACAATTTGTGGGAGATTTCGCCCGGAATTCCTATTGTCCATTGCATTTGCTCTTTCACGCTTTATTGCAGGAACGGGCTACCTCCCCACAATAACTGATCTTAAAATGTATTTGTATTATACTTTGTAATTGACATAAAATCAAACCTTTTTTTCGGCCAAAAATCGTATAAAAACAAGCTTTTTTTGCCCATTTTACAAAATAGCGTCGCTTTTATGGTAACCAATACTATATCTTGTATTTTTCATATTATTCTCATTCAAAAAATTTCGAAAAATCCAGAATTTTGTTTAAAATCCATGGATTTACACGCCATTCCAAAAGAATTCCCACACCGTATAAAGCTGTATATAAGAGCACTTTCAGGAGATAAGCGCTTACTTTCTGTGGAAAAATTCCATGATTGCGCCAGATTCCCATAGATTCCCTGTAGACCATCTGATACACCGAATCCCATAATGGCAGATAAATCAGATAATGCGGAAAAAGAAGTGCTACGGCAACTGCGCCTCCGGTAAGTCCGAACTGCAGAATAGACATGGAAAATACGATTCCCAGTCCAATCCCGGTAAAAAACATCGCCATAATTGCCATAGGGACTCCAAATACAGTAAAACCACAGATTAGAGAAAGGAAAAAAATCCCACCGCGCATCCAGAGAATCTGCAAAAGATAATCGATTCCTCCTGCTTCTGTTTTCCCATAGGTTTCCAAAAGGTACACTGCGGAAAATGCCTGCTGCTTCCAGGAAAAACGGTATATAAAGTTCGGGATCAGCATTCCTGCAAGAAATCCTGCAAGCAGCAAAGTCAGTCCTGGAAAAAAACTTTTCTTTTTGATACTGAGTAAATTTTCCATATATTCACCCTGTACCATTGTACGCAAGCGATGATTTGATTATGAATTACATAAAAAAATTCTTTTTGATTTTCCATGAATCAGCCCATGCAAGCATAGCTCGTTCATGGCTGCCGTCCGGGACTTTCATAATAAAAACCGCCTCCGCATCCTTCATATAGTATGAAAAATGCGGAAGCGGTTTCTTAATATTTCTTAATGTAAATTAACTCCGATTATTTGGCATAATCAACAGCTCTGCTCTCGCGGATCACATTGACTTTGATCTGACCCGGATACTCAAGCTCAGCCTCAATCTGCTTCGCTATGTCTCTTGCGAGAAGTACCATCTCAGAATCATTCACATGCTCAGGAACTACCATAACACGGATTTCTCTACCAGCCTGGATTGCAAAGGATTTCTCAACCCCCTTGAACTGATTGGTAATATCCTCAAGCTGCTTCAGTCTGTTGGTATAAGTCTCCAGTGTCTCTCTTCTGGCACCTGGACGCGCCGCGGAAATCGCATCTGCTGCCTGCACGATACAGGCAATAAGGCTCTCTGGCTCCACATCACCGTGGTGTGCTGCTACCGCATTGATCACAATAGGTGATTCCTTATATTTCTTACAAAGGTTTACACCAATCTCAATATGGGATCCCTCAACTTCATGGTCAATAGATTTACCGATATCATGAAGCAGACCGGCACGTTTCGCCATGCGCACGTCTACACCAATTTCACCGGCAAGCAGACCGGAAAGCTGTGCTACTTCAATAGAATGCTTCAGCGCATTCTGTCCATAACTTGAACGGAATTTCATACGTCCAAGAAGTTTCAGAAGCTCTGGATGAATACCATGAACTCCAACATCCATAGCTGCATTCTCGCCATCCTCGCGGATCTGAGTTTCAACTTCTTTCTGTGCCTTCTCAACCATTTCCTCGATTCTGGCCGGATGGATACGTCCATCTACGATCAGTTTCTCAAGTGCTACTCTTGCCACTTCACGTCTGATAGGATCAAATGATGAGAGAACTACTGCCTCAGGAGTATCATCAATGATAAGGTCTACACCTGTCAGGGTCTCCATAGTACGGATATTACGTCCCTCACGTCCGATAATACGTCCCTTCATCTCATCGCTTGGAAGCTGCACTACGGAAATAGTAGTCTCGGCAACATGGTCTACCGCACATTTCTGAATGGCATTTACCACATATTCCTTGGCTTTCTTTCCTGCCTCTTCCTTCGCCTGGCTCTCAAGTTCCTTGTAAAGTCTGGCAACATCAACTTTAACATCGTCTTCCACAGATCTGAGCAATTCTTCTTTTGCCTGTTCGGAGGTCAGACCGGAAACACGTTCCAGTTCCTGTACTCCTTTCAGCTCGAGTTCATCTACTCTCTTTTCTTTCTTCTGCAATTCAGCAAATCTCGCTGTGCACTCTGCCTCGCGCTTCTCAACTGCTTCAGCTTTCTTATCAACGGTTTCTTCCTTCGATAAGACACGCTTCTCATATTTCTGCAGTTCGTTTCTACGTTCCTTGGTTTCCTTCTCCAGTTCGTTCTTTGTACGGAGAGATTCTTCCTTTACTTCCAATAAAGTTTCACGTTTCTTTGTTTCGGCCGCTTTTAAGGCTTCATCAATGATGCCTCTGGCCTTTTCTTCAGCTGACCCAATCGTTTCTGCGTCTTTCTTAACTTTGTTATCCACAGAAACTTTACTAGTAATAGGAACTGCAATCAGTAGAGTGGCTACTACAGCGACAACTGCAACAATAATTGTTGTCACAGGAGCACCTCCTCAATATTTAGTTTTCATTGTGCAATCACAACAATACAAGTTTATCTTTTTTTTAGAATTATGTCAAGTTTTTCTACACAAAAATGAAATTTATATTTCGTCAAGGGTTCCTGTGAAAGTACTGAACAGCTGAATTTTGTTAAAAATTCCTCTCACAGGTAATATTCATCTCTTCAAGTACATGGGATATGTCCCCATAGAAAAAACCTCTTCTCTGAAGAAATCCCTGGAGTCTGCGCATTCCTTTTTCATCCAGAACAGTATCTGGCTGGCACTTCTTCTCTACTGCAACGCGGAGAATGGCCAGTTCATCTGGCTCTTCAATCTCTGCTGCCTCTTCCCAGGCTGCAAGGGCAGTCTCGCGGTCAATTCCTTTCCCTGAAAGCTCCTGGAGAATCTTCTGACGGCTCTTGGTTCCCATGCGGAAGGAAATATAATTCATGGCATAGCGGTAATCGTTCAGATACCCATAGGAACGCACATAGTTCATGGCATCCTCTGTGGCTTCTGCTGAAAAGCCTGCCTGACGCAGCCGGTCAGACAGGCCTTTCTCTGTACGGTCCATATGCTCCAGAAGAAGCATTGCCTTTCTTCTGGCATTCTTTTGCTCTTCAGGTGTAACCGCCATATTTTATTCCTCTTCTGCTGCCGGAGCGTCAGATTCTGGTGTAGTTTCTTCTTGCTTCACATCCTGCTGCTCTTCTTCCTCACCTGGAAGAAGGTGATAATGGATACGAACCTTGCGTTCAATCTCATCGCAGATGTCCGGATGCTCTTTCAGGAACAGCTTGGCATTCTCACGTCCCTGGCCAATCTTATTTCCTTCGTATGCATACCATGCACCGCTCTTATTCACAATGGAATTCTCAGCAGCAAGATCAAGGATATCCCCTTCCTTGGAGATGCCGGTACCAAACATAATATCAAACTCAGCCTGCTTAAATGGCGGAGCAACCTTATTCTTAACAACCTTGATCCTGGTGTGGTTTCCAACCATCTCGCCGCCCTGCTTCAATGTCTCTACACGGCGTACATCAAGACGTATGGATGAATAGAACTTAAGGGCACGTCCACCAGTAGTTGTCTCCGGGTTACCAAACATAACACCAACCTTCTCACGGAGCTGGTTGATAAAGATCACAACGCAGTTAGACTTACTGATAATAGCGGTCAGCTTACGAAGTGCCTGTGACATCAGACGTGCCTGCAAACCTACATGACTGTCTCCCATGTCACCATCAATCTCTGCCTTGGGAACCAGAGCTGCAACGGAATCCACGATGATAATGTCAACTGCACCGGAACGAACCATGGTCTCTGTAATCTCCAGAGCCTGCTCACCATTATCCGGCTGGGAAATGTAAAGATTATCAATATCTACCCCAATATTCTTAGCGTAAACCGGATCCAGAGCATGTTCTGCGTCAATAAAACCCGCGATTCCTCCCCTCTTCTGAACCTCTGCCACCATATGCAGCGCTACTGTAGTCTTACCAGATGACTCTGGTCCGTAAATCTCAATAATACGCCCCTTGGGCACTCCCCCCAACCCCAGCGCAATATCCAGACTTATAGAGCCGGTAGGAACTGTCTCGATATTCATATTCGCCCCGGAATCTCCCAGCTTCATCACGGAGCCCTTTCCGTAAGCTTTCTCAATATGGGTAATAGCGGCGTCCAAAGCCTTCAGCTTTTCCTCCCGATCCATGCCGCGGTTTACGTTCATCACTTTCTCTTCCTTCGCCATAGCGTCCTCCAATACGAACAAATGTTCTCTTCTGTAACCATCATAGTATATTTCCAGACTGTTGTCAACCATAAAAATCTTCATCCGCTCATCGTCCGCACCTCCCGCATTTTCATTTCATCAGGGAAATCAGGGCCAAACCGGCCAGGAACAAAGAAACCGGCGCAGATTCAGAACTTCTGCTGAAAACGGCTTCCGCTTACTACATATATATCATATTACCGCCCTTCGCGCAAGAAAAAGCGGACAGAAGCCGGGAAAAATCTGAATTATTACATCATTCCCCGCTCATCGCCCGCCTGATAAAATCCGGTAAAATCCCGGTACCGTTTTCTGAAGCACCCAGCCGCCCGCCCGGCTGACCACAATCATCGCCGGGGGCATCAGCAGGAAAAACAGCCAAGCCGCAGCAGCAGAGCCGGAAAACAGCATCGCTCCTGCCTTGTTGACAAAACGAACCCCCGCAAAATGTACGGCATACAAAAAAAAGTTATGCTTCATAAACTCCCTCGCCTCACCCAGGGGAAGAAACCTAACCAGGGCCCAAGTTCCCGCCGCCATAGCCAAACGGAAGATAACAGTGGCAAAAGGATTATTATAAAGAATACTGCCTGACCGGCTGAACCACCACACGGTCAGAGTCCAGGCTGTCAGAACGGTCCCGGGAAGAATCCATTCTCTCCCCCATCCCCGTTCCACAAAAGCGCCCTGCTTCTCACGGTGGAGAGCCGCCCATGCACCGAAGGAGTAATAGAAAAGAGCGTCCGTATTCAGCGCTCCCAGCCTCCACCCCTTAAAAATGGAAAATGCCAGGAAAGCCAGAAACAGGGCGGCCGTCCCATTCCGCTTTAAAAGGAGATAGAGGACCGGAGCCAGCAAAATCAGAAGGATTAGCTGGAACAGATACCAGAATACCGGATTGTAACGATAGAAAAAGGCCGCCTCCGCCACTGTTTTCCAGTCCACCGGCACCGGCTCCCGGTTCAGGATGGTCCCCAGCCCCGAGATTCTGCTTCCCAGGACGTATCCCCCGTAATAGAGGAGATTCCAGAGCACATAGGGGAGGGCCACACTGAAAATCCGGCTCTTCCACTTGGATAACAGCCGGTCCATGGTAAAATTCCGGTAAAACAGATAGGCGGACACCAGGAAAAATCCCGGCACCGCCATCTGTCCCAGCCTTTCACCGAAAAAATATTCCACGCGGCGGACCGCCTCTGCCTCTGTTTCCATTCCGGGCTGTCCCAGAAATAACTCCCAGTTTGTGGAATGAACCCATATCACAAAAATACTGAAGCAGAACGTCACCCAGTAAATCTTGCTGCGGAACTGACTTTCACTCATGAATGCTGCATTCCTTTTTATTTCGAACGATAATTATCCAAAAGACGATTGATTCTCTTAGTTGGAGTCAAAAGCTCGCTGAGAGAAGCATCGTGGTTCAGATTGTCGATAATCAGCGCAATATATTTGCTCATATCCACGTTGATATAGTAGGGTCTGGACAGAAGCTCCGGAGTCTGGTACACCAGGTTGGTGGTGAGGATACGGTCAATCAGGCTGTCCTCAAAATATTCATCGAACTTGGCCAGCCCATTGGTAAACAGTCCGAAGGTAGCGCAGATAAATACCTTTCTGGCCTTTCTGCGTTTCAGCTCCTTGGCCACATCCAGAACGCTCTCGCCGGAGGAAATCATGTCATCAATAATCAGCACGTCCTTCCCTTCCACGCTGGACCCCAAAAACTCGTGGGCTACAATGGGATTTCTTCCATTGACAATACGGGTGTAATCTCTGCGCTTGTAGAACATACCCATATCCAGTCCCAGCATATTGGCAAAATACACCGCCCGCCCCGTACCGCCTTCATCGGGGCTGATAACCATCATGTGGTCGCTGTCAATCTGAAGGTCCGGCTCCTCCTTCAGCAGATACTTTAAAAACTGATAGATGGGCTGAACCGTCTCAAATCCTTTTAATGGAATAGCATTCTGAACTCTTGGGTCGTGGGCATCAAAAGTAATGATATTCTCCACTCCCATGTTTACCAGCTCCTGAAGAGCCAGAGCGCAGTCCAGCGACTCTCTGCCGGAACGTTTGTGCTGACGTCCCTCGTACAGGAACGGCATAATTACATTAATCCGGCGGGCTTTTCCGGCAGCCGCCGCAATAATCCGCTTCAAATCCTGGAAATGGTCGTCCGGAGACATATGGTTGATCATTCCGCAGAGCGAATAAGTCAGGCTGTGATTGCACACATCCACCATGATATACAGATCATCGCCGCGTACAGACTCCTCAATGACGCCTTTGGCCTCTCCGGAACCAAAACGAGGCGTCTTCGCGCTGATAATATAGCTTTCCCTCTGATAACCGGCAAAGGCAATGGTAGTCTTGTGCTCGCTTTCCCGTTCATGGCGCCAATCCACCAGATAGCGGTCCACCTTCTCTCCCAGCTGAGACATGCTCTTTAAGGGAATCAGCCCCAGAGGGCCTACGGGTATGGTTTCAATGATCTTATCTTCGTATAACATGTTCCTTTTCCTCCTGTTTGTGGTAAAACTATAGCATCCCCAAGGGTCTTTCGTCAAGAAGCTCTTCCCTTTTGTCTCTTTAAAATCCGGATATCCCCGCCGTACAGCGGAATCACCATATAATTGCTCATGATTCGGGAGGTTACCCGGTCCGTATAGCTGTCTCTCAGCATAGCCATCGACAGGTTGGTGGAAATGATCGTAGAGCGTTTCATGTTCATGCGCTCATTGAGACAATAAAACAGTCTGGAGGAAGTAAAGCTGTTGTTCAGCTCCGTTCCCAGATCATCGATAATCAGCAGATCGCAGTCCAGAATATAGCGGTACATATCCCGCAGATCTTCCTCCTGCTGGTAGCTGAACTGGATTTTGGAAAACACATCGAACAAATCCGGCGCGGATAAATAAATCACTGAAAAATAACGATTCATCAGTTCCTTCGCAATACAATTAGTCAGAAAAGTTTTTCCCACACCTGTGCTGCCCGTAAACAGCAGATTTTCCGTCCGGTCGGAAAAATTCTCCACAAAGCTGCGGCACCAGCCCACCACCTGCTTCATATAACGGGCATTGGTCATGCCAATCTGCGGGATTACCTGCTGGTCGTCATAGTAGTCAAAGGTCAGAACGGAAAAGTTCTCCCTTTCCAGCACCTCCTCCAAATTGGACTGGGCGTACAGAAGCTTCATCTGGGCCTGAAGGAAGCAATGACATTTCTTTCCATCCACATACCCTGTATCATGGCAGTCCGGGCACCGGAATTGAAGATCCATATAATCTTCCGGAAATCCGGCGGAACGGATCAAAACGCTCTTCTGCTCCCGCAGGTCCGCCAGCTCCTCTCTGAGCCGCTCCACCTCTTTCTCATTGCCCGCCAAAATTCCCTTGGCACAGGCCACCGAATGAGCGGCAATTTCCGCCTCCAGCTCCAGAACTGCCGGAACTTTTTCGCAAACCTCCCTGCGCCGCTCCTCCTGACGGTGACGGTTTTCAATCTGCCTCCTGTTGTATTCCCGCATAATCGCGTCATACTGGGAATTGCTTAACGCCATATCTGCCTCCTCATTCTCCCTGAACCCGCTCCTTCACCTGCTGCAGCATCAAAGTCTCGTAATCCGTATCCCGTTGTTTAAAATTGTGGAACTGATTGGGCGTCCTGCGGCGGGCCGTCTCCCTTGCCAAACCATTTTCCTGTCCTGACGGGGTCTTTTGTCTTTTCTCCTGGCGGCGCTTCTCGTCCTGAAGCTCCACATCTCTCCTGGTCCGCACCCCCGCCTCCTTCCAATCAGACAGAATCCGGTCTGCATATTGAAAACTGGGAGTGTGAATGGCGCTTATGGTCCGGTCACAGGCCATCAGTACCAACTCTCTGGAAAAACCATATTCCCGGAACCATCGTTCTATCAGCTGCTGCTCCTTCGCCGCCGGCCTCCGGTCTCCCAAGCCAAATGCCTTCATCACGCTGAACATATCGCTGTTAAAGCTCTCCGCGAAATCCCTTGCCTCATCCGGAGTCCGGATTCCCCGGCTGTGCCAGTTTAGGGCCACCTTCTCCAAATAGCGGAGACTGAAATGCCCGTTTTGAGCGCAGTATTCCACCAGATATTCCAAAAGTTCCGTACTCAGTTTCAATGTATCGTAAAGATAGGCAAAAACCTGGCAGTCCCTGGGCGTAAACACCTTATTCAAATATTTCTGAGCAATATAAAGGAGCTGCGAAAATTCTTCATCCCCGGACAAGCGCTGTACCTGTCCCGCGGAGTAAACCGGAGAGGGTTCCTTTTTTGTCAATTCTTCATATTCTGTCTCCCGACCATACAGTCCTGCGCCGTTCTGGCTGTATTCCGTTCCCGTCTCTGCCCCGCTTTCATATTCCCGCTCCGCTTCCGAATTTTCCAGGATACCTTTTTTCTTCCAGTACGCCAGAGCGCGCTTCACATCCGACTCCGTATGATCCAGGGCTGAGGCAATGGCCTCCACCGTAACTTCCTCCCTCTGATGGCGTAAAAGATAAAGATAAACCTTCACATACTCACCGTTGGCCTGGGCCATATACGTATCAATAAATTCATTGGCCACCAGCGTAGCCTGAATCTCCCACCGGTCCTTGAACTGAACTGCCATTGTCTCTCATACCTCTCTGCGTCATTCAATCGAAGCGTCTCATCCTGACCTGCTTTCAGGACCGCTCGCTGTGCCCCGGTATCATAGCACATTCTTCTCCAAAAGGAAATAGTCCCTTTTCTCCACAATTCCTCTTGTGGATAATGTGGATATTGTGGACAACTTTTCGTCTTTTTATCTGTTAGGTGGATAAAACTACCGGATTCTCCACATAAATACAGGATTTTCAAAATTATGCGACATTTTTTTATGTCAATTCAAAAATCCACAGCGGCTCTTTACATAAAATGTTGACAACTTTGTGGATAATGTGGATAACTAGATCCCCAACAGCTTTTCTCCCACTTTTACAATGTCTCCGGCGCCCATAGTTATCAACACATCACCCTGCACACAATTTTGCAAAATAAATGTTTCAATCTCGTCAAAGGAGGGAACATAGTGGGCTTTCGTTCCTCTGTCCCGAATTTTTTCCACCAGATTGGCGGAGCTGATTCCTAGATGATCCGTCTCCCTGGCTGCATAAATATCCGCTACAATGACTTCGTCCGCCCGTGCCAGCTCCTGGGCAAACTGGTCCATAAAGGCCTTGGTCCTGGTGTAGGTATGTGGCTGGAACACGCACCAGAGCTTCCGGTGGGGGTAATGTCTGGCCGCCTCCAGGGTCGCATGGATTTCCTGGGGATGATGGGCGTAATCGTCGATAATCGTCACTCCTCCCACTACTCCCTTTTTCTCAAAACGACGGTCCGTTCCTCCGAAAACCTTCAGGCCGGCAATAGCTGCATCCAGGTTTACCCCCAACTCCAGCACCACTGCCAGGGCCGCCAGAGAATTGTATACATTGTGCTCCCCCGTAACCCCCAGGGTTACCCTTCCCACATGCTCTCCCCGAATCACCAGGTCATAGGAAGGCCGGGCAAATTCATCATAAGTAATATTCTCCGCCGTGTAATCGCTGTCCGTTCCCTTTCCGAAGGTTATCACCCGGCATTTTTTCTCACCCACAATCTCCTCCGGACGGTCAATTCCGCTGTTAATCACCAGAAGTCCCCCATCGGGAAGGCGTTTTACAAACTCTCCAAAGGAATGGCGGATATCCTGGATATCCTTAAAGAAATCCAGATGGTCCTCCTCAATATTTAAAATCACCTCTGCGGTAGGATAAAAGGACAGAAAGCTGTTTGTGTATTCACATGCCTCGGTCACAAACAACTCCGATCCTCCCACGCGGATATTGCCTCCGATATCCTTCAAAATTCCTCCCACAGAAATAGTGGGATTCAGCGCTCCCGCCAGAAGCATATCCGTAATCATGGAGGTGGTGGTAGTCTTTCCATGGGTTCCCGCCACCGCTACGGCCTGCCGGTAGTTGCGCATCATTTCTCCCAGAAGCTGGGCTCTGGTCAGGGTGGGAATCCCCCGCTCCCGCACCGCCTTCAGCTCCGGATTGTCCTCATGGATAGCAGCGGTGTAAACCGCCACATCGATTCCCGGTTCCTGGTCAATATTTGCGGCGGACTGTCCGATGTAAATCCTGGCTCCCAGCTGCTCCAGGTGACTGGTCAGCTGCGAGGGGTGGGCATCGGAACCGGAAATCCGGAATCCTTCTTTCAGAAGAATTTCTGCCAGCCCGCTCATGCTGATGCCTCCGATTCCGATGAAATGTACGTGAGCTTTTTTATTAAAATCAATTTGATACATAAGCGTTTCCTTCCTTTTCTGCCCTTTATCCGGCAGCTAACTTTATTATATCAGAAAAGACTCGAAAAGCCATAGAAAAAATGGAGAATTCCCTTCAGGAAACTCTCCACTTCTCATTTCGACTTCTTGGTTGAATTTTTATGCAGCACAGTCCCGGAAAATCCGCTGTCCGTACCGCTCCAGGATTATCAGAAGGCAGTTACCCAGCACACCTACCGCGAGGATTTCCCCGATTCCCACCGTTGCCATGGAAAACAGAATCATCTCCTCCGCCCCATAAGCATAGCGCAGTACCCATGGAATGATTACCATGTTGGAAATAATCGGGGGCAGGCACACCATCCACTTATGCTTTCTCAGATACCAGGACCCCAGTGCGCCAATCAGTGTCGCCAGACTGCCGAACACCACATCCAGGATTACCGCTGTCCCCATGAGCATCCCCATGAAATTTGACAGCAGACAGCCGATGAACAGTCCCGGCACCGCTGCCGGCGTAAAGAACGGAAGCACGCACAAGGCCTCCGACACCCGGAATTGAATCACTCCGAAGCTGATCGGCGCAAGGCTCACTGTCAGAGCCGTATAAATGGCCGCAATCATAGCTCCCTGCACCAGCTGATGAATTTTTTTGTCTTCTCTCATATTCAGTTTTCTCCTTTAGTTTTGTTTTACGAGTGGAAGGTCTCGAACACTCGCGCCTAAGCGGTTCCCAAAGGCTTCCGGTGGATGGCTTTGGGGACTTCCCATAACGCCGGGAATCGGCGGCAGGCCCGGAAAGACCTTATTTTTAGGGCTTTTCTGCGTGTCTAAGAATACCACGGGAATGGGGGATTGTCAAGGAAAGGCCAGCAAAGTCCAAGAAAAGTCCAACTTTGCATTATCAGGTATTCAGAAACAGAAAAAAGAGAGGCCGCCGCCCCTCTTAAAATGCTTCTGCAATCTTCTCCATTTCTGCCGCTTTCGTGTCCGGCAGCACATGACTGTATAAATCCATCGTCATAGCAAGAGAGCTGTGCCCCAGAATAGTTTTTAATACCTTGGGCGGCATTCCTGCCTCTATGGCCCGTGTGGCGAATGTGTGCCTGAAGATATGAGGTGTGATCCGTGGGAAATCATGTTTCTCTGCCTGAATGCGTTTTACAATCCGTTTTATCTCTGCCTGTAATCTGTCCCGGCTCAAGGATTCTCCCTTCTCATTGCAAAACAGATAGCGGTCTAAACGCTCCACTTTAAAATCCCAGTAATTGCGCTGTGCGTCCAGCAGCGCCGCCAGATCGGCGGTTAAGGGTATGTCTCTTTTAGAAGTCCGGGTTTTAGGTGTATCCTCAAAATATCCCTGTCCCCCTATGTATTTCAGTGTACGCTGTATGTGGATTACATTCTTTTTCTTGTCCACGTCCGAATACTTCAAGCCCCTTATTTCTCCGTTTCTCATGTCGGCTCGCAGCATAACAGCAAACAGATTATATAAATAGCTGTCCTTTGCATATTCCATAAAAAGCGCCTGCTGTTCTTTCGTCATAGCCTGCTGCATACACCCATTAAGGATAGCAGACACAATTTTGATACTGGAAAGCGCATATCCTTCCTTCTCCAGTTCATTGTAGAACCGCTGAATATGTTCACCTCGTATATCCGAAACTTTTTTATCTCCCAACCGGCCCTTTATCATGCTGTCGAAATACTTCTTGTAATTGTAGTATGTCCCGGACTTTACCCGGTTTTTCTTGTATTGCTCCATCCAAGTTATGAACCATTCAGACAGAACCACCTTTTTCCTTGATACTGAAAGCGCCCCTCAAACGTATCATACCGTTGCCGTATTCCTTTGGGAAGTTTTCGCCCACGCTTATCTATCGCCATAAAATCACGCCTTTCTATCCTTTATCTGCCTATATGCCGTTTCCTTTGTGGCCTTCTGCCTCGTTTTGCCCTTACATATAGGGCATATTATAAAGCCGCTCTTATCAATCAGCTTTACCACCTTTTCCATGTATAGGAGCAGGCAGCAGGCCCATAAGGGCTGCAGCCATCTTTGCTCTACTTCAAAACGATTGCTATGATTATCGCCCCGGACAAAGCTACATTTACCACCAGCGACAGGAATAACAGCTTCCTAAGTTGCCTTATTTCCCGTCCGGCCTCTGCTATGCAGTCTGTTGCAAGGCTCCTGTGTCTTTCTCCTGCTGCCATTATGCCGCCTCCCTTCTGCCCCTAGGCTTTCTAATCGCCATTCTAAGCGGTTCCGGATCCTGTCCTGCATATTCTTCCACCTCTGCCACCGTGACCGTTCTAAGCCCTCTGGAAGTCCTGACAATCAGCTTTTCCCCGACACTCACACGGCCCACCAAAAGCCCCGGCAATTCCCATGCGTACAGTTTGCCACCGTTCCGGTGAGAAGCCCTTACAATCTGCCTGCGGCCATACCTGATCGGGACAGAAACCAGCCCGTGGGCCTTTGCCAGTAAATAGCTTGTATATCCGTCTATCAGGTTCCCAGCCCCATCCAGAATGATTTTAGACTGTAAACATCCCGTTTCCCTGAAATACTGCTCCTTGCATAGGGTGCAACGCCAAAGCGTAGCACGGCTTTTGACTGGTCTATTCTGGAAAAACAAATTATAGGCGCTTGCAATCGAGCAGCTGCCGAAAATCCACAGCCATATATAGACATCATCAAATACTATTATCAGGCTTACATGAATACATTCCATGAGGAACACCCGCGTTTATCCAACAAAGCTATGGATAATGTGGTTATCGCCATTCAATGCGGCACCGACCTGATAGAGGATGACCGACTAAACGTTGACTTGTACCACGCTATGATTGACAAGTATTTCCAGACGCAATACAAAAACTGCGATTACAATATTTGCCACTTTATGACTGATGGAATTCGCAATAACCGCTTCCATGAGGTATGTTATTAATCACGTCCAACACAAAGGAAAGGAGCCTCCCAATGAAAAAACAAGACCCATTAAAAAGGCAACTTGATAATATTCGAGTTCTTATCGAAGAAGCAAAAATCCGTAACAACTTTAACGACGAGCAATTAGCAGCATATCCCGGAATGTCAGATAGAACTTTGCGTGATAAAAGAGCAGACCCATCATCCCTAACCTTTGGCAAATTATTGATTCTGTTGGAACTTACTGGAAGAAAAATCAAATTTGTTGAAAAGGAATAGCACCCCGGAAAAGCGTCATATATTCCCCACTTGTGGGGATGCTGTGTTTTATGGCAGCCCTGGGCCATTCCTTCTATGGGAAGGACCTCCGATTGCTCAAAAATGAGTCGCCGGACTGTCCAATATTGGATTGCCGAGTGTAGATATTCCCTTATCAGGTATGAGGGCAGAGGCAGAGGCCGGATTGTTCAGAATTTCATATTGGTGTCTCAAAATTGGGCTTTTCTCTTGCACCCCGCCGTCAGATGTGCTATATTGATAATAGAAAAGGGGAAAACAACCGCCCACAAGGGGTTGGCCTCTCAAAGAGTAAATAGAATTACCACCCTTCGGCTCGGTCAAAGTTTCGGGGTGGTTTTTCTATGCTTAAAACACTACTTGAGCCCTATAAATTCTCCCTTAAATAACTTTCAATGTCTCCGCTCCCCATTCCACAGGGGATTTTTCAGCTTAGACGCCGTCCTGCTGCTCTCTATTGAACCTTGCCGCCAGTTCTGCCCGCTGTTCCTCCGTCAATCGTCTTTCCTTTGACCTGATAGAGATAAGCCTTTTCGTGAACGTGTACCGCTTCGCCACAATCTCACCTTGATAGGTTTCTACCTTTCCCGGCTTGAATTGTTCCGGGTTCTGCTGCACCAGCTTATCCATTTTCCGAATCCATACAGGGTCAGCCGTGTAAATCTCTGCTGCAGCCTCTGCCGCATTAAAACCTATGGTTACTTCCTGCTCATACTTTTGGTTACTTCCTGCTCATACTTTGATTGATGATATTTTCCCATGCTCAAATCTCCATTTCCTCTTGGTTCATGCTCCCGCGCATATCGTGTTTATAAATTCTTTTTGTACGCTTTTTCCCCGCGCGTATCGTGTCCATAAACTCCTGATTTGCTCCGTTTCCTGCTACCATAAAGGGCCTATCATGCCGCCATTGCAACTATTTACCACTAACCCCGTACTAAATTTTACTAAACATCTAAGTTTTACTAAGTTCCCGGCCCGTTTCCTGCTGCTTTAGGGATATTTAGGGGCAATCCGTAGGTTTCCGTAAGTCCTCCACACTGGCATGAGTATAACCAGTATGTGAAATGCACCTTATTTCCTCCCCTGGCTCTGGTATTCCTATCACCGTTTCTTCCCGGACGGGATAGAGCAAATTATATTCCTGAAGCATTCGCTCCAGCGTTTCCACATTATTCGCATACAGTACCACTCCCAACGGCTTATTGTCCCGTCTATCCCGTGTCCAATGAAACATAACCATAGCAGTAAAAGCCCTGCGCTCCCTGTCCCACTCTACCGTGACAAATTCAATCCGCAGATATTTCCCCCTTGCATATTTTCTATGCTCCAATATGATTTCCTGCATTGCGTCCCGTCCTCCTATCCCTTATAATCGAAATAGGCCAGACCGCCGCCCCTGCTGCTGTTGAGTTCGCCTGCTCCCGGCAGAGGGGCTATTTTAGTGCCTCCCTTGCGAAATATTGAATAGAAAAGCTGTAATCTCCATAGTCCAGTTTCGTTTCCTGATAGGCTATGCCCAGTTTCGTGAAGTACGATAAGATATGATCGTTTTTCTTTTCCCGGCTGTCCACCAATATAATAAGGCTCTTTGTCAGCTTCTTTAATTCCTCTATCGAAAATCTGTACTGCTTCACGTCCTCTGCCCCTCTCATAGCCTTTTCCTTGCGCTCTAACTCGCCAATGACCGCCAGAACCAAATCTTTACACAATGGCAAATTATTGTACTTCTGCACAATGGCGCTGCTTTCTTCCACGACCGCCTCCCAATAATCATCATCCGGGCGCACATGGTAATATTTCTTGAAGAATGTCCAGACATCCCCGAAATACTGAAACTCCGTAGACATCTCCTTATTTGTTGCCGTCACCTCTGCACCTTCCTTTCTGTTTTGGCTCCTGAAATTTCTTGATAAACCCTTCAGCCCTAAAGAATAAAAACTTTTCGCAATAAAAATACTAGATATTTCCACACTT
>OLRX01001133.1_pt1 | contig 21084 bp, 20 predicted proteins | sample 1672991 | NCBI WGS metagenome assembly OLRX01 (sample SAMEA3136744, study PRJEB25190) | human gut metagenome | biome: human gut; feature: human-associated habitat; material: faeces | place: Austria | collected 2013
GGAATTGACAGAATATAATAGAGCATTATTAAGTATGAAGGAAAAAATTCCGATTATAGGTACTGGTGCAATATGCGATAGTATGGGAAAATGGTATAAAATGGATGAACTTCCAAAAGAATATGAAGAACTAGTTAATTGCTATAAAATAGTACAATATAATAATGTTTTTGATAGAAAAAATCGAGTGGATTCTGTTTTTGATTTGAATTAATGTAATAGAATTGAAGAAAAACAATAGGAGGCCTTGAAAATGAAACCTGTTTTGTTCATAGTAATTCCTTGCTATAATGAGGAAAAGGTATTGCCAATTACAAGTACTATGTTTTTAAATAAAATAAATGAACTTGTGTCTGCAGGGAAAATTGCAGATTCAAGTAGAATTCTTTTTGTAAATGATGGTTCAAAAGATAAAACATGGGAAATTATAACTAGATTAGCTAAGACAGATCCCCATTACATAGGTATTTGTCAAAGCCGGAATAGAGGACATCAAAATGCGGTACTTGCTGGTTTGATGGAAGCAAAAGATAAATGTGATATTACAATTTCAATTGATTGTGATGGTCAGGATGATATCAATGCAATGGATGAAATGGTAGACGCTTATTTGGACGGATGCGAAGTTGTTTATGGCGTACGAAGTAAACGTGACACAGATACATTCTTTAAAAGGTTTACCGCCGAAGGTTTTTACAAATTATTAAATTGGATGGGGGTTGAGGTAGTATTTAACCATGCTGATTATCGCCTGCTTTCCAATAGAGTTTTAAGAGAATTTGCTAATTTTAAAGAGGTAAATATTTTTTTGCGTGGAATGGTACCTTTAGTTGGATTCAAGAGTACAAGTGTGTATTATGAAAGGCACGAAAGAATTGCAGGAGAAAGCCATTATCCGTTAAAGAAAATGTTGGCATTGGCTTTTGATGGAATTACTAGTCTTTCGGTTAAACCAATTAGAATGATAACAACTGCTGGTATATTGATTGCGTTTTTGAGTTTTATTGGAGTTATCTGGGCTGTTGTAGGCGCTTTGCTTGGAAAAACTGTTTCCGGATGGGCTAGCACGGTATGTATTGTGTGTTTTATGGGGGGGATTCAGTTACTGTGTTTAGGGGTAATTGGAGAGTATGTTGGAAAAATTTACATGGAATCTAAGCATAGACCAAGATATATTATTAGTGAACGTACATGGGAGAATGATAACGAAGAAGAGCTTAGGGTTAAGAAATGAAGAAAATAAAATTATTATATAAAAAATATAAAGAAATTATCAATTACATAATTGTTGGTGGAATGACGACTGTTGTTGGACTTGGAATATATTATATATTGGTTATTTCAGTACTGGATCCTTTAAAACCAGTTGAACTTCAAATCGCAAATATATGTTCTTGGATAGGTGCTGTCGCGTTTGCTTATTTTACAAACAGAAAATTTGTATTTGAGAGTCAAAATCAGAATAAAGTAAAAGAAGCATCCCAATTTATTTTGTCCAGAGTGGCTACGCTGTTTATTGATATGGGAGGAATGTTTTTTGGGGTTACACTTTGTAAAATTAATGACAAATTGTCAAAGATCATCGTTCAGGTAGTAGTTATAGTAGTTAATTATTTATTGAGTAAACTTATTGTTTTTAAGAAGGATAAAAGGTAAATAACATTTTGGGGGAATATATGGTTGTTTACTGGATAATCCAAAAAAGAAATTTGGTATTTAATCATAAAATATGCTATACTATCAAAACAGACTAAAAACTAAAAGGGGGACTATGTATGATTTTGACAGATAAAGATATCCGTGCTTTATGTACAAATGAAAAGAAAAGTACAGCTGGAATGATTAATCCCTTTTTTGAGGAGTCATTGCAGAGTGAGTCATATGATTTAGCAATAGGTAAACGTATTGCGGTACTAAAAAAGGAAGTTCGCTGTATTGATATTACCGATCAAAATAAAATTGATTCAATTTACGATGAAATGGAGCTTCCTGCTAGTGGTTATGTGTTATCTCCTAAAGAATATGTTCTTGTATCATTAAGGGAAAATATTGCGCTTCCAGAGAGTATTACAGCTCATATTCGTCCAAGAACGAGATTTACCAGATTGGGTCTGTTAGTAAGTGATCAGCATTGTAATAGTACTTATGAGGGAAATCTGAAACTAGGATTGTTTAATGCCACTGATTATGCAATTAAAAATTTTTCCAGGGGTTAGAATTGCCCAGATAGTATTTGAAGAACTGAAAAGTACACCATCAAGCGAGAAGATGTATAAAAATAAAGTAAATGCTGTATATCAAAATGAACAGGAGTTTAGAGGTGCTGTTGCGTCCAAAAAGTTAGAAGATAAAGTGGCTGAAGCAGTAAGTCTTTTATTAAAGAGGGATAATTAAATGGCAACAAGCTTAGATAATTTGATTGATAATTATGTACAGCTGAAAAAGGATATTTTATTCTCGAAGGTAAATGATGAGGATTTGGCTCTTTTTATTGACATGACGAAGAAAGAATTGAAAAGAGAAATTCGGGAAGAAATTGAAGAAGAGGTAAAGGAACGTGCATTAAAAAAAGCGCAGAACGAGATTGAGGAAAAAGCAGGACTGCGACGAATTGCTGAGTTTAAAAAGTTAGCTTTGGATGGATTTATTGTGGCTATTTTTGTAGGGCTATTTGTTAACCAGGTAACAGAGATTATAGGACACTTAAAAAGGACATCTGTGCTTGTCGACATAAAGCCAACAATCTGGCTGGCAATTGGTTTTTTCTTTATATGTGTAATAATTTTCTTATGGAGATTTTTAGCCGAACTTGTCAAGCTAATAAAAAAGGAGCATAACGATGAGACAAATTGAGACGAACAGAAAGTATAAGCATTTTAAAGGAAATGAATATAAAGTTTTATATATAGCAGAGCATTCTGAAACTGGAGAACAGTTTGTTGTGTATCAGGCTTTGTATGGTGACTTTAAAGTGTATATTAGGCCTTTAGAAATGTTTGCCTCAGAAGTGGATCGTGATAAGTACCCGGAAGTGAAGCAACGATATAGATTTGAACTTGTAGAAGACTAGATAATCCCCTTGCCCGCCGATTTCCCATGTAGTACAATGTAACTACATAAGCAATCGGCGGATTTTTATTTCTTTAAAAATATATTATTATGAAATGGGAGGGCGCTTAAATGAAGATTGGTGAAAACTCCAAATCGGAACAGATAAACAATCAGTTATCAGTATCAGAACAGCAAAGTAGCAGTAAAATGAAAATAAAAAACACCTCCCACCAGACAATTTCCCTCGGCAATACCGCCTTCGCATCCATTCGGGAAGCCAATAGCTTCTACATTGACAAAACAGATTTTATCCGCCAATGGTGGAAAAGCCAGGATGTTGCTACGTTGATAACGCGGCCAAGGCGATTCGGAAAATCTTTAAATTTAAATATGCTTGAATGCTTTTTCTCAGAAAAATACAGGGGAGAAGGAGAACTGTTTCGGGGATTATCAATCTGGAATCATGAGAAATATAGAGAAATTCAGGGAACATACCCTGTGATTTTTTTCAGTTTCGCAGACATAAAAGGGCAGACTTTTACCTCCGCCCGGGAGGCAATCTGTCAGGTAATTCAGGATTTATATGCCGAATTTGGATTTTTAAAGGAAAGTGAACGCTTAAGTCAGGAAGAAAAAGATTATTTTTCTCTGGTTGCGCCAACGATGTCCGATGCGGTTGCTGCAATGTCACTGAAGCGTCTTTCTATGTGCTTACACAGTTATTACGGAAAAAAGGTTCTGATTTTTCTTGATGAGTACGATACGCCGTTGCAGGAAGCTTACATGTATGGATTTTGGGACGAATTGACAGGTTTTATGCGTGGATTATTTAATTCCACATTTAAGACAAATCCTTATCTGGAACGAGCTCTGTTGACAGGAATAACGCGGGTTAGTAAAGAGTCTATTTTTTCTGATCTAAACAATTTAACAGTTATAACTACTACTTCTGAGCAATATGCTGATTGCTTTGGATTTACAGAAACAGAAGTATTTGACGCCCTGGAAAAGTATGGAATGTCAGATCGGCAAGTCGAAGTTCAGACATGGTATGACGGATTTTCCTTTGGAAACAAAAAGGATATTTATAATCCATGGTCAATCACATGTTTTTTGAAAGAGAAGAAGCTAAGACCCTACTGGGCAAATACCAGTTCCAATCAGCTTGTGGGAAAACTGGTAAGAGAAGGATCTGCTCAGATAAAAATGGTCATGGAAGATCTGTTGGCAGGGAAAAGCTTTCAGACGGAAATTGACGAGGAAATTATTTTTGAGCAGCTGCAGCGGAAGAAGGGGGCAATCTGGAGTCTGTTTCTTGCTGGCGGTTATTTGAAAGTTGTAAAGAGTGAGTTTGATGTATCCAGTGGTAGATACAGCTATGAATTGGCTCTGACAAATCAGGAAGTCAAAATGCTTTTTGAAGATATGGTGGAGGGATGGTTTTCTGATGAAACAGTCCCATATAATGATTTTCTGAAAGCTTTTCTGGCAAAAGATCTGGATTATATGAATGAATATATGAACCGTGTAGCAGAAGCGACTTTCAGTACCTTTGATACTGGCAGAAATCCGTCTGATGATACCAATCCTGAAAGATTTTATCATGGATTTGTACTTGGGCTGATTGTTGAACTTGCAGGAAAGTATCGGGTTACCTCTAATCGGGAAAGTGGATTTGGCCGATATGATGTTATGCTGGAACCCCTGGAGAAAACGAAAGATGCCTTTGTCCTGGAATTTAAAGTATTTAATCCACGTAAAGAAAAGACATTGGAAGATACTGTAGCAAATGCATTACAGCAGATAAACGAAAAAGATTATGACTGTGAGCTTTTAAGCCGGGGAATTCAGAAAGAGAATATTTTCCATTATGGATTTGCTTTTGAGGGGAAAAAAGTATTGATCGGATAGTTTGGGGAACAATCCCCTTGCCCGCCGATTGTCTATGTAGTAAAATAAAGCTACAAGACAATCGACGGATTTTTTGCGTAAAGAAAACTTACTTAAGAATCGCCGGAAAGGAAAGCATTTAAAATGGATAAAATAGCAGTACTAATCCCCTGTTACAACGAGAGCAAAACCATAGAAAAGGTTGTAACAGATTTCAAGAAAGCATTGCCGGAAGCGGTAATATATGTATACGATAATAATTCTACTGACCATACAGATGAAATTGCCCGCAGAGCAGGTGCTGTAGTCAGATACGAATATCAGCAGGGCAAAGGAAACGTTATTCGCAGAATGTTTCGTGAAATTGATGCACAGTGTTATATCATGGCAGACGGAGATGATACTTATCCCGCAGAATTTGCCCCCTCAATGGTTAAGAAGGTATTGAATAAAAAGGTTGATATGGTAGTGGGAGATCGTCTGTCATCTACTTATTTTACAGAGAACAAGCGGCCATTCCATAATTTTGGAAACAGTCTGGTGCGTAAATGCATTAACATTATGTTTAAAACCCAGATAAACGACATCATGACAGGCTACAGAGCATTCAGCTACCAGTTTGTAAAGTCCTTCCCTGTATTATCCAAGGGGTTTGAGATTGAGACTGAAATGAGCATTCACGCAGTTGATAAGAACATGTATATCGAAAATGAAGTGATCGAGTACAGAGACCGTCCCGAAGGCAGTGAATCCAAACTGAATACATATTCAGATGGCTTCCGGGTACTGAAAACCATAGCCAAATTATACCGTAATTATAAGCCAATGGCATTCTTCGGACTGATGGCAGCAGTGCTTTTGATCCTTGGAATTGGATTCTTTATCCCGGTATTTGTAACCTTCCTTGAAACCGGACGTGTGGGAAAAATTCCTACTCTGATCGTATGTGGTTTTGCTGTTTTGGGAGCAATTCAGTCATTGTTTTCCGGACTGGTCCTGCAGACAATGGTTCAGAAGAACCGGCAGGACTTTGAAATGGAACTGCAGAGGATACAGGAGCAGTATAACAAATTACAATGAAGCTTCTGGACAGCAGTGCGAAGCACGGACATTTATATATGGTAATAACGCCAGAGCCTGTTTGAAAAATCATTCCCGCAATCTGCACGCCCCACTTTGCGGAAAGCCTTTTTCAAACGCGCTCTAGAGGCGATAGATTTGCCTGGAGAAATAATAAAAAGTGGAAGCACAAAAAAGGCTTCCACTTTTTGTTATATGATCATTGTTATAGCCTGTACAACAACAAGACTTTCAATCACCATCATAGTTTCCCATATTTTACAGCTGCGGTTATGATCCACAGACACCATAGCTGTAGAGAACAGGGAAAACAGCGCTGGAGCAAGAGGAAGAAAATAACGTCCCTGAATGCCCTGTATATGATCACAATCCATTGTGGTATAACCGACCATCATGGAAAACATGATCAGCAGCAAAGATCCCAGACAGCTAAAGGCGATAAATGTCCGGTTTTTCCTGGTGAAAACCGGGGCGTCTCCTTTTACGTTTACAAGCAGTAAAAGAATGATCAGGAATACTATTAAAAGGGACCAGTTGATATTAATATCCAGCCAGGATAATTTTCCACCTAATAAGCCTCGTAGAATGGTGTCACTGCACTGGATGACCGTATTCCATAAAATATAAATGGTCTGGAGCGGGTGCTGGAATACATATGAAATCGGATAAATAGTATTTTCCGGATCCGCAGAAATATCTGTGGCAAACATTGCAGAAAACATAGGCATAAATTTAATTAAAGTAACTGCAATTAAAAGGACAGCTCCCACGCAGATACATAAAGGAACGATCCAGCGCATCTTTTTATGCATGTGATGATGGGGCACATGGGAAAAACACATGAGCAGCAATAACAAAAGTGGAAGGTAAACCCCGCCTTTCACAATTGCAATGAACAGTGCCAGAAATCCAAGAGCGATCAGGTAACTTTTTTTTCGCTTAGGGTTATGTAAACGGTAAAAACACAGTGCCGTAAACAAAAAGATGAACCCGTTTATCACAGAATCATAGGAAGCAGAAGCTGCCTGCTGCAGTGTGATAGGCAAAAGCCCAAGTGCTCCCAGAAGATTTTTTCCAAATGGTGCAATGCAAATGGCAAAATAGACCAGAAGGATAAATACCACAAGACTGCAGATCCTTGCCAGCTGGAAGGTAAGCATGGGGGAAAGATGCAGCAGCCGTCCAATACTAAGTCCTATTGCAGCCGGAACATAAACGACTGCAGGAACCAGACCTGATGTGCTTACATAGGAAATTTCAATCAGATCCGTATCCGAAGCAAACTCAAAGCTGTGAAACAGAAGCTGGTAGTAGGAGTTCGTCTCCAGTCCATTGCTTAACATATCGCTTAACTGAGCATCACAACGCCGTTTATATATGGTATTGCCTGGGGTTTCCGTATTTTTTACAAACAGCATTTTGTTAGAAAGGCTGTAAGCTGCATCAAAATGCGTTGGTTCATCCGGAACTCCGTGAACAGTAACCAGACATTGGAAAATCAGTCCCAGAAATAAAGCAACAGGAATATAAAATTTCGTCACAGTCATCTGGCGGATAATGATCAGATAAAATGTCATTATTATAAATAAAAGCAAGATCACACACAGCGCAATATAAAAATAAAGCATGAAATTATTGTCGCCGTAAGTGAAGGAATAAATAATATTTGTATGGCTGTTTGTATCGTTGTTAAACTCCTGAACCAGGGCCTGTTTTTCATTTGATGTAAAAGAAAGAACCGTTTTGTCCCCATTTATTAATTCCAGTTTTAATTGTAAATGTGCATTTTCAGAGGCACTTACTGGCTGGGGCAGATCGCAGGTCAGTTCTTTCTTTTTTGTTGCTCGGAAAACGGAAAGTGCGTGTTCTGCCTGATAATAAATTTCTCCGGAATCTGCATTTGCCAGAGTGATGAAAAGGCGGGCATCGGAATTTTTATTTTTTGCAGTGCCCTCAAGTGTAAACATCTTCAACTCAGGAACTGTACAGGTAAATGTCTCTGTAAGAACGGGGGAATCCGAGGTCAAGGTTATGGTACCTGTGGGCTTGTGAGTTGTCATCATAACATATTCAATGGGCTGATGAAGGTTAAACCGAAACTGGGCTTTATACATAAGAAGACATACACCACTGATAGAGAGAAGAATGATAAAAAGCGAGAGGATATGTCCTGGTATTTTCTTTTCTTTATTCATATATAGAATCTCCTGTGTAAAAAAATATTTGTGAAATATGCTCTGCTATTCACACAAAAATAAAATTTCATGTTAAAATATTATAACGAATTGGAAATAAATATGCAATGATTTATAAGAAAAGAGAGGGATAAATGAAGAAACGGAAGCGCTTACTGGTTATACTTTCAACATTTGTCATGGCTGCTCAGCCCCTGTGCGTTGCCGCAGAAATGCAGGATGCAGAAGGCTTTGGGGCAGTAGAAGAAATATGGGCTGACGAGGAGAACGAGGAGGAATTTTCAGCTGCTCCTGAAGTGGGGAATGAGGATTTAAATGGCTTTCAGGCTGAAATTTCCACAGAGGAAAATGACAGGATTGAGGCAGAAGAATCTGGTGAGATCATCTCCGGTGCTATTGCAGGAGATTCCGTTGACAGCGGCATCAGCCTTTTTTCTCTGGACTATTACACGGATAGCTATGGTGCTCAGTTGGATGGAAATGCAAAGGCCTTGTATGATCTTCTGGTGCAGAATTATGTGGTGGATTACAGCCAGTATCTGGACAGTGTTGATTTTCTTTTTGAATTTCCTGATACCATTACATTTGAAGCAGTTGTTGAGGATGGCAGTTTTCAGAGAAAAGGAGAAAGCTATGTACAGGCTACCAATGATGTGAAAACAGCCATTCAGGCAGCTTCAGATGCTTTTTCCTATGATTATCCACAGGCATTCTGGTTCAGGGGCAGCAACTATGGATACCGGGTCAGCTGTGTTCGGGATGGATCCTCTTCTACCGGATACAGGGGAACCTTTAAGAATTTCACCTTTAAACCGGCGAACAGGGAAATCAGTGAGAATGCCCATACTCGAATGGGGGATTTTATGGGTGGTGTTCAGAGTGCTGTTGCAGAGCTGAATGAGCAGACTGTGGGCATGGATATGGAGCAGAAAATAAAGCGGATTCATGATTATATCTGTCAGAGAGTTACTTACAGGAACGATAATACTTTGTGGGTGCATTCTGCCGCCTCGTTGTTTCTGGATGCAGATCCTGCATTTGTCTGCGAGGGCTATGCGAAATCCATGAAAATTTTCTGCTATTATATGGGAATAAATTGTGCCTGTGTCAGCGGAACAGCCAGGGGAACTTCTTCAGGAACTCCTGGAGCGCACATGTGGAATTATGTACAGATGGATGATGGAAACTGGTATCTGGTGGATGCCACATGGGATGATGTGGGAACCCCGCCATCTTCACGGTATTTGCTGGTAGGAAGGGCTACAAAGGGGCAATATATTACCATTGGTGAGGAGCGTGTGGAGTATACCAGTTTTTCTACTACTTCAGCAGAAACGGCTGGTCCTGTGTTTATTTTGCCGGTTCTGGCAGAAGAGAGTTATGCAGATAATAAGGGGAAAAATGAGCCCGCAGTTACAGTTGTGCCTACAGTGACACCAACTGCGGCGGTAAGTGCGGAACCGACCCCGACTGTAAGTGCGGAACCGACCCCGACTGTAAGTGCGGAACCGACCCCAACCGTAAGCGTGATACCCACTCCAACCGTAAGTGCAGAACCGACTCCGACCGTAAGCGTAGAACCGATTCCGACTGCAAGTGCGGAACCGACTCCGACCGTAAGCGTGAAACCGACGCCGATCGTAAGTGCGGAACCGACCCCAACCGCGAGCGTAGCACCGATACCCACTGTAAGCGTCACTCCAATCCCGACTGCAACCCCAGTGCCGACTGCGACACCCGTGCAAACTACCACCACACTTACCTTACGGGTAAAACAAACCTACAAGTCCGGTGGTAAAATAAAGTCAGTCCGCACCACCAATAAGAAAATTGTCAAAGTGGATAAGAAGGGCAAAATCACTGGTAAAAAAGCCGGAAAAGCAACGGTAACCATCACTTATACCAACGGAAGCCGCAGGATTTTCCAGGTAAAAGTGCAGAAAGGCATTGTAAAAACAACGTCTGTTTCCGTGAATAAACGGAATATAATCCTTGCCAGAAAAGGAAAAAGCTTTCAGCTGAAAGTTACTCTCACACCAGTCACCAGCCAGCAAAAAGTAACTTATAAAAGTTCCAATTCCAAAGTAGCAGCAGTAAATTTAAAAGGAAAAATAGTTGCGAAAAAGAAAGGAACAGCTACAATTACAGTGAAGTCAGGAAACAAAAAAATTACCTGCAAAGTCAAAGTAAAGAAATAACCCCTAAATACTGTCAGAACCGAAACAAAATAAAGTTTGGTTTTGACAGTATTTTTTATTGACAAAGCCCAAAAATATGATATACTTTGATAATCAAACTATTTTAAATTAAAAACAAGAAACTACACAACATACCTGGAGGGTATTATGGTTGGAAAAATAAAGGGAACCGGTTCCTACAGGCCGGTTCAGGTGTGGGACAATGACAAACTGTCCCACATGATGGATACAAGTGATGAGTGGATTCGTGGGCGAACCGGAATCGGTCAAAGACATATTGCAAGCGGTGGAGAGACCGTTGCTTATATGGCAGCTCGTGCGGCTGAGGAAGCTCTTTCAGATGCTGGAATGCGACCGGAAGAGATTGACTTGCTCCTGGTGTCTACCATGTCATCTGAAAGGATTATGCCATGTGCTGCCTGTGAAGTGCAGAAACTGATCGGTGCAGTGAACGCAGCCTGCTTTGATCTGAACGGTGCATGTACAGGATTTCTGTTGGCATTGAATACAGCTCAAGCCTATCTGGGGCAGCAGATTTATCGCAGGGCATTGGTAATTGGTTCTGAAACTCTTTCCCATCTTACAAACTGGAAGGACAGAAGTACCTGCGTATTGTTTGGCGATGGCGCCGGTGCGGTGGTGCTGGAAGCAGAAGAAAATGCAGTCTATACCCAGGCTGTTCATTCTATTGGAAGCAGAGGCGAAGCCCTTACCTGTGTCAGCCGCAATCAGCAGCAATTTATAGAAAAAGACGCAGATATTTCTTCAACTTACATGCAGATGGATGGAAAAGAAGTATTCAAATTTGCAGTTTCCAAAGTTCCGGAAGTGATTATGGAGGTTTTGGAAAAAGCAGGAAAAACAAAAGAAGAAATCCGCTTTTACATGCTTCATCAGGCGAATAAAAGGATCGTTGCTTCTGTGTCAAAACACATGAACGAACCTTTGGAAAAGTATCCGATGAATATAGAAAATCTGGGAAATACATCCTCCGCAAGCATTCCGCTTCTCCTGGATGAGTGGAATAAAAAAGGCAGATTAAATTCAGGAGACTGGATTATCCTTTCAGGATTTGGCGGTGGACTTACCTATGGAGCCAGCCTGCTTCAGTGGTAAAAATGTGTATCAGGGCTTTGAAAAATAAAACTATAGCAGATAAAAAAGCTGCTTTGCTCTGGAAATCAGGTAATTCAGGCTGATAAATACAGGTTGTTAGAGAGCGTTTTGAAAATCATTTCCGCAATCTGCGCGCCCTATTTTACAGTATATTTTGCAGAATGTCTTTTTCAAACACACTCTGGTCATATAAAGTGAACAGCAACCATGTAAAGCTTTGAATCATAAAAAGTTGAAAAATGGATTTGAAAATCTAAAAAACAAAATAAGGAGAACAAAAAAATGTTAGAAAAAATCAAAGAAATTGCAGCAGATTCATTAGGAGCAGACGTAAGTACAATGACAGCAGAAACATCTTTCAAAGAAGATCTCGGAGCAGATTCCCTTGATCTTTTTGAGATGGTAATGGCACTGGAGGAAGAGTTTGAGGTAGAGATTCCTACTGAAGATCTTGAGAATATTAAGACCATCGGTGATGTGGAAAGCTATCTTCAGAGTCGCCAGTAATTTGGAAATTTTGTATTCAGGCTTTGGCAGTATACATAAATAATAAGCCGGAATGTCAAGAAATATATGTTGTTTACAGGATGATTCCGGCATGTATTTGCCATAGGTGGGCATGGTATAACGGAATTACAGAATGGAGAATTTCATGAAAACAGAAGTTACGGAATTACTTGGAATTGAATACCCGATCATTCAGGGCGGCATGGCCTGGGTGGCAGAATATCATCTGGCAGCAGCTGTTTCAGCAGCTGGCGGGCTGGGGCTGATTGGAGCCGCAAGCGCTCCTGCAGACTGGGTTCGTCAGCAGGTACGGGAGGTGAAAAAACTGACCGATAAACCTTTTGGTGTGAATATTATGCTGATGAGTCCATACGCAGATGAGATTGCACAGGTAATTGTGGAAGAAAAAGTTCCAGTGGTTACAACCGGTGCAGGAAACCCTGAGAAATACATGAAAATGTGGAAGGAAGCAGGAGTAAAGATCATTCCGGTTATTGCTTCTGTGGCTCACGCAAAGAGAATGGAGCGATGCGGAGCGGATGCTGTAGTGGCAGAAGGATGTGAATCCGGCGGCCATATCGGTGAGACAACCACAATGGTTCTGGTGCCTCAGGTCGTAGATGCAGTGAACATTCCGGTTATTGCAGCTGGTGGAATCGCAGACGGAAGAGGGATTGCAGCAGCCTTCATGCTTGGTGCAAAAGCCGTTCAGATGGGAACTCATTTTGTGGCAACCACAGAGTGCTGGGCACATCAGAATTACAAAGATATGATACTGAAAGCAAAGGACATTGATACAAAGGTAACCGGTCGTTCCACCGGTCATCCGGTACGTGCTCTCCGCAATCAGATGACAAAAGAATACTTGAAAAAAGAGGCAGAAGGAGTTCCGTTTGAGGAACTGGAGCAGATGACGCTTGGCAGCCTGCGCCGTGCTGTTGTAGACGGAGATGTGAAAATGGGAAGCGTTATGGCTGGTCAGAGTGCAGGACTTGTGAAGGAGCAGATGAGCTGTCAGGAACTGATCAGAAAGCTGGTAAAAGAGACGGATGCGTTGTTGAAAGGAACTGGAATTTATGAGTAAGATCGCATTTCTTTTCCCTGGACAGGGAGCACAGAAGGCTGGAATGGGACAGGATTTTTATGAAAAGTATCCTTCTGCCAGACAGATTTTTGACCAGGCAAGTCAATGGCTTTCTCTGGATATGAAAGCTCTTTGCTTTGAAAAAAATGACAGATTAAACCTTACAGAATATACGCAGGCAGCACTGGTAACCACCTGTCTTGCAATGGAAAAAGTGGTGGAGGAGTGTGGGCTTCATCCGGATATAACTGCCGGATTAAGCCTTGGAGAGTACTGTGCCATTGCTGTTTCAGGTGGAATGAGTGTGAAAGATGCCATAGTAACTGTGCGAAAAAGAGGAATCCTTATGGAACACGCAGTGCCGGCAGGAGAAGGCTCTATGGCAGCTGTTATAGGTCTTGATGCAGATAAGATCCAGAACGCAATTGCAGGAACAAAGGCTGAAATTGCCAATTACAACTGCCCTGGACAGATTGTTATCACAGGACCAAAACCTGCTGTAGAAGAAGCTTCTGTGAAGCTGAAAGAAGCCGGTGCAAGACGTGTACTTTCCCTTGCAGTAAGTGGCCCTTTTCATTCCTCTTTGCTTCAAAATGCAGGAAAAGAACTGGAAAAAGAACTGTCAAAAGTAGAGCTTTCCGGTCTGAAGATTCCTTATGTGACCAATGTGACTGCCCAGTATGTGACAGACATCAGAGAGACAAAAGATCTTCTTGCAAGGCAGATTTCTTCCTCTGTTCTCTGGCAGCAGAGTGTGGAAAAGATGATTCAGGAGGGTGTGGATACTTTCGTAGAAATTGGTCCCGGAAAGACTTTGGCTGGTTTTATGAAGAAAATAGCGCCGGAAATGAAGACCTATAATATTCAGAATGTGGAAGATCTTGAACAGATTTCAGATCTTATACACAGTAGAAAATAAGACCAAAAACAGTTAATTAAAATAATACAGGTATTATCAGAAGCAGCCGATACGGAGAAATTCAGAAGTGGTTAACAAAGGAAAAGTTAATGTTTGTCGTGCTGGAAAAATATGATATTCACCTGACTTTACAGGAGTAAAACAAGGAATGAATGCAGAAAAAAAGATTGCAGTTGTAACAGGTGCTTCCCGTGGAATCGGAAGAGCGATTGCTCTTGAGCTTGCTGCTAAGGGAGCATTTGTAGTTATAAATTATAATGGTTCAAAAGAAAAAGCGGAGGCAGTGAAAGCTGAGATTATTGCTGCCGGAGGTGCGGCTGAAACCAGTCAGTGCAACGTATCTGACTTTGATGCCTGCGGTGCTTTTATTAAAGAAACAGTAAAAAAATATGGACAGATAGATATCTTGGTGAATAACGCAGGAATTACAAAAGACGGGCTTCTGATGGCAATGAGTGAGGATGATTTCTGCAGGGTTATAGATACAAATCTTAAAGGAACTTTTAACTGCATTCGTCATGTGGCCAGACAGATGTTGAAGCAGAAAAGCGGACGCATTGTAAATATGGCATCCATTGTTGGCATCGGCGGAAACCCCGGACAGGCTAATTATGCAGCCTCAAAAGCAGGTGTGATCGGTCTCACAAAGACTGCAGCAAAGGAACTTGCATCAAGAGGAATTACCGTAAATGCCGTTGCTCCTGGCTTTATCAGAACGGACATGACAGATGTACTTTCTGATAAGGTAAAAGAAGAAACCTTGAAGAATATCCCTATGGGAACTTATGGTGAACCGGAGGATGTAGCCAAGGCAGTAGCATTCCTGGCATCACCGGAAGCCAGATATATTACAGGGCAGGTTTTGTGCGTAGATGGAGGAATGTTATGAGTAAAAGACGTGTAGTGGTGACTGGACTTGGAGCAGTAACACCTGTGGGAAATAATGTGCAGGCCTTCTGGGAAAGTGTAAAAACAGGCAAGATAGGAATCGGAGAAATTACCAGATTTGATACTGCGGATTTTAAGGTGAAGCTTGCAGCAGAAGTAAAAGATTTTAATGCAAAAGATTATATGGATTTCAAATCTGCCAAACGAATGGAACTGTTTTCCCAATATGCAGTGGCTGCAGCAAAGGAGGCTATGGCAGATGCAGGAATTGAAATGGGAAAAGAAGATCCTTTCCGTGTTGGAGTGATCGTGGGATCCGGAATTGGGAGCCTTCAGGCAATGGAATCTGCAGATCAGAGACTGATCCAGCGCGGACCATCCAAGGTTGACCCTCTTCTTGTTCCCAAAATGATCAGCAATATGGCCGCTGGAAACGTATCCATTGCTCTTGGTGCAAGGGGAAAATGCACCAACGTAGTGACTGCCTGTGCGTCTGGAACACATTGTATCGGAGATGCATTTCGTGCAATCCAGTATGGTGATGCAGAGGTTATGATCGCAGGGGGAACGGAAGGTGCGATCAGCCCGGTTGGTGTGGCTGGATTCACGAATCTGACCGCCCTTAGCACCAGTCAGGATCCATATCGTGCGTCCATTCCATTCGATAAAGAAAGAGGCGGTTTCGTAATTGGAGAAGGAGCCGGAGTTGTTGTTCTGGAGGAACTTGAGCATGCAAAAGCACGTGGTGCGAAGATCTATGCTGAGGTAGTGGGATATGGTGCAACTGCCGATGCCTACCACATTACGTCTCCGATTGAAGACGGCAGCGGAGCGGCGCATGCTATGACGGATGCCATGAAAGAAGCTGGTGTACAACCTGAAGAAATCGACTACATTAATGCGCACGGAACCGGTACACACCACAACGATCTCTTTGAAACAAGAGCCATTAAAGCAGCCCTTGGAGATGCGGCTAAGAAGGTAAAAATCAATTCTACCAAATCTATGATCGGACATCTTTTAGGAGCCGCCGGAGGTGTGGAAACTGTTGTCTGTGTGAAGTCCATTGAGGAAGGTTTTATTCATCAGACAGTAGGCACAAAGGAGACTGAAGAAGAGTTGGATCTCGATTATTGTATCGGCGGACCAACATGGCAGGAAGTAAATTATGCTATGAGCAATTCTCTTGGATTTGGTGGACATAACGCAGTACTTTTAATGAAAAAATACAGGTAAAAGTGAGTAATATCAGTTTACAAAACGTGTAACTGTAAAGGTACTGAAAAGCTACATTTAAAGTATGAATTGCTGCAGAAATTGCTGTGAATAAGGAGAAAAAATCATGGAATTTGAACAGATATTAAAGTTGGTCGACCATGTATCAGCTTCTCATCTGGAGTCTTTCTGCTATGAAAGTGATGGAGTGAAACTGACTTTAAATAATAAAATTGCACCTGTGATCATACCTGGAACCATGCAAAATAGCATATTATCTGGTGCTGAAACAGGAGAAAAAAGTTTCGTATATGGAGAAAAATATAGCATTTCGGAACAGGCTCCAGATAGAAAAATGGCGGATAAAGAACTTTCTGCAAGTGAGAAAAAACAGGCTTCAGATACAGTGATTTCCAACGGAGAACCAACAGGAAATACTGTGAAATCTCCTCTGGTAGGAACATTCTATGCAGCTCCATCTGAGGATGCTCCTGCCTTTGTAAAAGTGGGAGATATAGTAAAAAAAGGACAGATTCTTGCTATTGTAGAAGCTATGAAACTGATGAACGATATTGAAAGCGATTTTGATGGAGAAGTTGCAGAAATTCTGGTTGAAAACGGTCAGCCTGTAGAGTATGGACAGCCGTTATTTGTAATCCGTTGATATAGAAAGAAGCTAAATTTTATAATATCCATGTTAAAAGGTCAGAATCCCTTTTGACACGCAGACCATTTTATCAAAAATAGGATAAATACATTTGTTTTTCAATGAAATAGGAGCAGATATGAATCACTTAAATATAAAACAAATTGAGGAAATCCTTCCTCATCGTCACCCGTTCCTTTTGGTTGACTACATCGAAGATTATGAACCGGGAGAATTTGCTGTTGGCTATAAATGTGTTACCTTCCGGGAGGATTTTTTTAAAGGACATTTTCCCCAGGAGCCGGTAATGCCAGGCGTTCTGATCGTGGAGGCACTGGCACAGACAGGTGCGGTCGCGATTCTTTCCAAGCCTGAAAACAAAGGCAGGATTGCTTACTTTGGCGGCATTGATAAGTGCCGGTTTAAAGGAAAAGTTCAGCCTGGAGATAAGCTGAAACTGGAAATGAAAGTCATGAAACAGAAAGGGCCTATGGGTGTTGGAGAGGCTGTGGCAACTGTGGATGGAAAGGTTGTAGTGAAAGCTGAACTTACTTTTATGGTAGGTTAGATAGATATATATAATGATACTCAGAAGGGTGAAATTATGATCAGAAAGTTATTAATTGCCAATCGCGGAGAAATTGCCGTAAGGATCATCCGCGCATGTCGGGAAATGGGAATAGAAGCAGTTGCAGTGTATTCTGAGGCGGACAAAGAAAGCCTGCATACACAGCTTGCAGACGAAGCCATCTGTATTGGACCGGGACCTTCTGTTAAAAGTTATCTGAATATGGAAAGTATTATCAGTGCCGCCATAGTATCCGGTGCAGATGCAATACATCCTGGATTTGGCTTCTTATCTGAAAATGCCAGATTTGCCCAGATTTGTGAGCAGTGCGGCATCACTTTTGTGGGACCTCCATCACAGGTAATCCAGAATCTGGGAAACAAACAGATTGCCAGAAATACCATGGAAGCAGCAGGAGTTCCAGTAATCCCCGGCACTACAAAAGCTATTCTGGATGTGGAAACAGGAGCAAGAGAGGCCAGTCAGATTGGCTATCCGGTCATCATAAAAGCAGCTCTTGGAGGCGGTGGAAAAGGTATGAGAACTGCCTTCTCTCCGGAGGACTTTGAACTGGCATTTCTTACAGCCCAGAAGGAATCTCAGATCGCATTTGGAGATGGAACCATGTATATCGAGCATTTTGTGGAACATCCCAGACATATTGAATTTCAGATCCTTGCAGACAGTCATGGAAATGTAGTACACCTTGGAGAAAGGGACTGTTCGATTCAGCGAAATCATCAGAAAATGATTGAAGAATCTCCTTCTATGGCAGTGTCAGAAGAGTTGCGGAAAGAGATGGGAATTGCAGCAGTAAAAGCGGCGAAAGCAGCACATTATGTAAATGCCGGAACTATTGAATTTCTCCTTGAAAAGACAGGGAAATTTTATTTTATGGAGATGAATACCCGTATTCAGGTTGAGCATCCTGTGACAGAATGGGTTACCGGTCTGGATCTGGTTAAGGAGCAGTTAAGGATTGCTTCCGGGGAAGCTCTGCCTTTTTCCCAGGAAGATATTCATATTCAGGGACATGCTATAGAATGTCGTATTAATGCCGAAAATCCATGGAAAAATTTTCGCCCGTCACCTGGAACAATCACGGATCTTCATCTTCCCGGAGGCCAGGGAATCCGGGTAGATACAGGAATTTACAATGGTTATCAGATTCCACCGTATTATGATTCCATGCTTGCAAAGCTGATCGTACACGGCAATAACCGTGAGGAAGCAATTGCAAAAATGAAAAGCGCTCTGGGAGAAATGATCATTCAGGGTGTTGATACAAATGTAGACTATCAGTTTGAAATTATGAACGATCCGGACTATCAGAAAGGTGTATTTGATATCGGCTTTCTGGAGAGTCATCAGATCGGAGGAGTGAAGGTAAATGAAGCTTAGATATGCCTTTAAACGTACAATTGCAAACAAATCTGCAGGTGCAGATAAAGAACTGAAACCAGAAGTGCCGGATGGTATGCTGAAGAAATGCAATGCCTGCAAGGCCGCTGTATTTGTAGATGAGGTGAAAAAGAATGCCTATATCTGTCCGCATTGCGGCAATTATTTCCGTGTTCATGCAAGGAGAAGAATCGAAATGCTGGCAGATGAAGGAACCTTTGAAGAGTGGGATAAGGTAATGCCAATAAGTAATCCTTTGTCCTATAAAGGGTACGAAGAGAAGGTAAAAAAGCTTCAGGAAAAGACAAACCTGGACGAAGCAATTGTCACAGGAAAGGCAAAAATAGGCGGAATATCTGTAGTGCTTGGAGTGTGTGACAGCCGTTTTCTCATGGCTAGTATGGGAGAAAATGTGGGAGAAAAAATTGCCAGAGCAGTGGAAAGGGCAACACAGGAACGTTTGCCTGTAGTGCTTTTTGCCTGCTCAGGAGGTGCCAGAATGCAGGAAGGAATTGTATCCCTGATGCAGATGGCAAAGACTTCCGCAGCTTTAAAAAGACACAGCGATTCCGGGCTTCTTTATATCAGTGTCCTTACGAATCCAACTACCGGTGGTGTGACAGCAAGCTTTGCCATGTTGGGAGATATTATCCTGGCAGAACCAGGTGCATTAATTGGTTTTGCAGGTCCCAGAGTGATAGAACAAACGATCCGGCAGAAGCTTCCTAAAGGATTTCAGAGTTCAGAATTTCTGTTGGAACATGGATTTATTGATCAGATTGCAGAACGAAAGAACATGAAAGAAACACTGGCCAGACTTTTGAAAATGCACTGTAAAAATGACTGCGCGGAAAGTCTGGAAGGGCAGGAAAATGCAGAGAAGATTTCAGAAAAAAAATCTGATTCAGCTGACGGCATGTCTGTAAACAACAAATTAAATGTGGATTTTACGACGAAAATCACAGCAAAAAAATCTGCCTGGGAGCATGTTTCTCTTGCACGAAGCAAAGAACGTCCAACAGGAAAAGATTATCTTCCCTGGCTGTTTGATTACTTTACAGAACTTCATGGAGACAGACTTTTTGGCGATGATCCGGCTCTGATTGGCGGTATTGCATACCTTGCAGGAAAGCCTGTAACTGTGATCGCCCAGGAAAAAGGAAATGGTACAAAAGAGAATATTGCCCATAATTTTGGCATGGTTTCTCCGGAAGGCTACCGAAAATCCCTGCGTCTTATGAAGCAGGCAGAAAAATTCCACAGACCAGTGATCTGCCTTGTGGATACACCCGGGGCATTCTGTGGACTGGAGGCGGAAGAACGGGGCCAGGGAGAGGCAATTGCCCGAAATCTGTATGAGCTCTCCAGCCTTAAAGTTCCGGTGCTTTCTATTGTAATTGGAGAAGGTGGCAGCGGTGGGGCCCTTGCTCTTGCCGCAGGTGATCAGGTCTGGATGATGGAGAATTCCATTTATTCAATTCTTTCCCCAGAAGGCTTTGCATCTATTTTGTGGAAAGACAGCACACGGGCAAAGGAAGCCGCAGAAGTAATGAAGCTGACAGCTGCAGATCTGAAGGACCTTGGAATTATCGAGCAGGTAATCCCTGAGAATCAGCCTCTTACCAGAGAAAATATGGCAGATACCATGGAAGAGTTGAAAAACAGAATAGAAGAATTCCTGGAAACCTATCAGTTGCTTGATCCGGAAAAATTACTGAATAAGCGCTATAAGCGTTTTCGAAATTTGTAAAATTGTAGAAAAACATATCAAATTGTGATATACTTACCGTAAATATTTGCTTGAATGTTTTATAGAAAATAATGTTGTCACATTATAGGAGAGAAAAGAGTGGAGAACAGGGAAGTTATTAATGATGTACTGGTACATCTGTTTAACGAGATTATGGAGCTGGAAGAGCAGGCAATCATTACGGAAGAATATAAGGATATCACGAATAATGATATGCATATTATTGAAGCTGTAGGCCTTGGCGGGAACAAAATGTCCGACATTGCGGCCAAACTGAATATCACCGTAGGTTCCCTGACTACTTCCATGAACAGCCTTGTAAAAAAGGGATACGCCACAAGGGAGCGAAGTGAGCAGGATCGCCGTGTGGTATTTATCCATCTCACCCTGAAAGGAAGAAAGGCATATCATCACCATGCGGAATTTCACCGCAAAATGACAGATGCAGTGCTTGATGTACTGGACGAGAAGGAAGCGCTTGTCCTTGCCAAGGCCCTGGACAGTCTGACCCTTTTCTTCAGGCAGTATAAATCATAATATCGGTAGAACCGGATTATTTTGACTGTGATAAAGCTG
>OLRX01001134.1_pt1 | contig 21080 bp, 35 predicted proteins | sample 1672991 | NCBI WGS metagenome assembly OLRX01 (sample SAMEA3136744, study PRJEB25190) | human gut metagenome | biome: human gut; feature: human-associated habitat; material: faeces | place: Austria | collected 2013
CCGCCGGAACGGGGACCGCCGCCGGAGCGGGGCGCACCTCCCTGACGGGGCGGACGGCTGCCCTGGAAGCCGCCCTGGAGCCGCTGGGGGGGATCGTTCACCTTTTTGATGGACAAATTGATCCGGTTGGCCTGGTCGATCCCAATGACCTTGACCTTGACCTCCTGCCCCTCCTTGAGGTAATCGGAAACCTCGTTGACATAGGAATAGGCGATCTCCGAAATGTGGACCAGACCGGAGCGCCCCTCCGGCAGCGCCACAAACGCGCCGAACTTTGTGATTCCCGTTACCTTACCGTCCAAAATGGACCCAACACCAAACTCCATAATTTCCTAAAATATCCTCCTTGTAAATTTCCCCTCGAAGCCGCGCCCGCTCATGCCGGACACGGACCGGGGCCCCGCAGCCCCAATGGAGGCAGTCAGCCCGCCACGTCGATGTACAGGGTCTCTCCCTGCTTGACATACCCCTTCTCCCGGGCGACCCGCTCCAGCGTGTCAGGATCGTCGCTGTTTTCGATGGCGTCCCGCAGCTCCTGATTGGCCAGGCGCTGCTGTTCCACCTGAACGGCCAGCTCCTCTCTCTGACTCTGGGCAGACTGGATCTGCCCCCACAGATCCAGAAGGGAAGTGGCCATATAGATCAGAAGCACTGTGATCACCAGCTTTGTCAACAGACTGGCGCGTTTCAGACGCATTGGACACTCCCCCTCTCTCCCGGTCCGCGCGACGGCGGGCCGTGGACTCCATTTCTTGAGTTATCTGATTTATTCTATACCATTTCCCAGCAGAAAGGAAGATATTTTTTGCAAGTTTTTTGAGTTTTTTGCACAGCCGATTTAGTGCAAACAACGGAAGGGCCAGGATCCCCAGCAAAAAGGCCGTCAAATCGGCGATACGATAGCCCAAAAACAGCATCCAGCGGCTGAACAGCCGGAAATAGATCACCCCGCCCAGGAAGAGGAACACGACCCCATACAGCCGCACCGGGCCGCCCCAGGCCCACTGGGACCAGAGGAACAGCACCCCGGTCAGCACCAGCCAGAACAGCAGATCCAGCGCCGGACCCAGCAGGGGGAGGCGCACCCGGCAGCGCAGGACGCGGAACAGGTCGTACAGCAGTCCGGCGGCCAGACCCAGGGCCGCCGCCTGGAGCAGCGCCGCCTGCTGGGCGGCGATGTCCACCGTCATCCGCCGAACAGGCGGGAGAGCAGTCCGCCCCGCCCCCCGCGGTCATCCTCATAGGAGAGGGCGTCCACCGCCCCCTCCACCTTCAGGTCTCCGCCGTCCAGGGACAGCTTTTCAATGTGCAGATCCTCCCCCCGCACCACCAGCGTCCCCTTGGAGGTCACCATTACGATGGTGTTCTCGTCAAAACTCTCCACCTCCTCCACGCCGGAGACGGTGAGCTGCTCCCGCCCCTCCAGCAGTATGTGGTGCGCCGCCTCCGGCGTCAGGCGGCCTTCGTCATATCCCATGGACCCCACTCCTTTGTTTTTTCCCATTGTATGGGACAGGGGACAGAGATATGACAGGGGCCGCTCACTCCGTCAGCCACCGGCCCACCCCCGGGATCCGGGCGATCAGCCAGGCAAAGGGGAGGGACAGCAGAAAATAGATCCCGGCAAACACCGGCACGGAGAGGGCTGCCCCAAAGGCCAGGGGAGGCACTCCGAACCACCGGAACACCAGGACCCAGAGCTGGTGGATCAGATAGATGCCGAATACACACTCCCCCAGGGCGCACACTGCGCCGCGGCGGGAGCGCTCCTCGCTGACCCCCAGAACATAGCGGAACAGGACGCACAGCGCCACCGCGGTACAGGCCACGCCGGGCGCGGTGTAGCTGTACCACAGCTCCCGCCCGCCGCCGATGAGCCTGGGACCGGCCAATGTGAGGACCACCCCAAGGATCCCCAAAAGATAGATCAAAAACTCCGGGATGCGCCCGATCACATAGTGGTGCAGGTACCAGCCCGCCAGGTAGTAGCCCACCCATCCCAGCACAGCGTGGATCTGAAAGCGGTCCAACAGGACCACCAGGGCATGGTTGGGGTGGAAGGCGGCCCACAGAGGCAGCAGGCTGGCCGCCAGAAAAGAGAGCCCCAGCAGGTACAGCGCCTCGCTCCGGCTGGCGGAGGCGGTGAACCGGGCCAGCAGAGGCTGGATGAGGTACAGGCCCACCAGAGGGTACAGCGGCCAGAGATGAAAATAGGTGTTTCCCCGGGCGGCGGACAGCAGGGCGGAGCAGAGCCCGCTCCAGCTCAGCGCGCCGTCCCCCAGCAGATGGGCCGCCGCCGCGTACACCGCTCCCCAGAACACCAGCATACAGAAGGCGGGCAGGGCCCGCCCCAGCAGAGCGCCGGACAGCCCGCCCCGGCCGCCCCCCTCCAGGGCGGACATCCCCCACAGAAGGAACAGGGCGGGCATGGACCAGCGGGTCAGCCCCTCATAGATGGAGAGGACCTGCCACGCCCCGCTGGATGGGGAGACCAGCTCCTGAGCGCCCTGGGACAGGAGCAGCATCAGGGCCGCAAAAACGGCAAAGACCCGGAAAAATCCGGGCCAGCTGCCGCTGTGTCCGGCCATCAGTCCTTCACCGGCACGATCTCGATCCAGTAGCCGTCCGGATCGGAGATGAAATAGATCCCCATGGCGGGATTTTCAAAGCACACACAGCCCATCTCCTTGTGCCTGGCATGGAGGGCGTCATACTGGTCTGTGACAAAGGCCAGGTGGAACTCACACTCCCCCAGGTCATAGGGCTTCGCTCCCCGGTCCCGCAGCCAGGTCAGCTCCAGCTGAAACCCGGTCTCCCCATCTCCCAGGTACACCAGCTGGAAGGAGCCGTCCGGCGCGGTCTTGCGCCGCACCGGCTCCAGGCCCAGGGCGTCCCGGTAGAAGGTCAGACTCCGGTCCAGGTCCACGACATTGAAGTTGAAATGATTGAATTGGATCATAGCGGTTCGCTCTCCTTTGCGTGCCTCCGCCGAAACGGAAAATTTATCTTATTCTATCAGGCGAAGGGATAAATTTCAAGTGCGGCGCGGCGGGAGACGCCTCCCCTATTCCCGAACATCAGGCGAGCAAAATTTACGGAAGAAAACCGGCAAAAAAAGATTGACATCCGGGCGCTTGTATGGTAATATAAACATCGCGCTGAGGAACAGCGCAGTTCAGCCACTTGCGCGAGTGGTGGAATTGGTAGACTCGCTGGCTTCAGGTGCCAGTGCTCGCAAGGGCGTGCGGGTTCGACTCCCGCCTCGCGCACCAAGCAGAAAACCCTTGAAAACACTACGTTTTCAAGGGTTTTGTTGCGTCTATGGGCAGGTGTTTTTCCCTATGTTTTCCCCTATGTTTTCCCCTTACAGAGTTTTTTACGCCTTTTTTGCCGCCTGAATGCCCTCTATGAAGCTGTCCATGCGGTGGGCGCTTTCCTGTCTCATTTTCTCGGTTACATGAGCGTAAGTGTCCAACGTGAATGCCGCTGTATGGTGTCCTAAATTCTCCTGTACGGTTTTTATATCATCGCCGGAGCGGAGCGCGGCAACTGCGTAGCTGTGTCTCAGATCGTGAAAACGGGCGGCGGGAACGCCGGCAGCCGCCGCCAGCTTTTTGAAATGCAGATAGACAGTCTGAGCGCAGGGGTTCCGTCCGAAAGCATTTGTAAAGACAAGGTTGAGCGGGTTGCTCCACGCAGGTCCCGCCTTTAGGCGCTGCTCATACTGTGTTTTCCGCTGATTGGTCAAAATCTGCATGACGTAGTTTGCTGGTGCGATAATGCGCGTCTTTCCGTTTTTGGTCGGCGCAAGGATGTACTCGCCGCCGGTGGCGCGGACTTTCTGAAGCTGCTGCTTTATGGTGATCGTGCCGCCTTTGAAGTCGATGCAATCCCATGTCAGCCCCAGCACCTCCCCCTCGCGCATTCCCGTAAACAGTGTGGTGACATATACTGCTTCATATTCGCAGCCTTTGACAACGTCGAGGAACGAGATCATTTCGTCATCCGCGAGAGGCTTTATTTCCGCTTTCTGTACTTTGGGTAGGTCGGGCTTGTCAGCGGGGTTATGCCGGATGTATCCAAGCGAAACGGCTTTTTCAAGAGCCTTGTGCAGCGTGCCGTGAACATTCTTCTTTGATTTTGCGGACAGCGGCTTGTTGGTGCGCTTATTGGTCAGGTTGTTATAGAGCCGCTGCACGTCAACGGCGGTCAGCTCAGAGAGCCGCAGCGCACCGACAGCGGGCTTGATATGCTGCTTGATATTCGCTTTGTAGCTTTCGACCGTGCGAGGCTTTACACTGTTCAGATACTCCGCCGCCCATGTGTCGAGCCATTGTCCGACAGTCATTTTTGACGGCTCAAAATAGTCTCCGTCATTGACGGCAACAGCGACGGACTGCATTTTCTCGCGTACCTCTTTTTGTGTCTTGCCTGAGAAACTGCGCCGGATTTGCTTGCCTGTACCGGGATCGCGTCCAACAGTGACACGCGCCTCCCAGAAGGTATATTCTTTTTCGCCCCGTGTAACAGTTTTCTTACGGATGTTGCCCGCTCCCTGTGCAGCGCGGGTGTTTTTCTTTCTCGGCATTGCATTTTCCTCCTATATCATGTTAAGATATAGGGGCAGTAGGCCGTGCAAGTTTACTGCCCCTTATAACCGTCCTCGGTGTTGGTAGCGCCGGGGGCGGTTTTCGTTTATATAACTTCTTCAGCGGCTCGGCGGAATGAGTATTGTGCTTCCTGTAAATGGAGTTTAATTGCATCCTCTCTTGAGATTGCGGTCATATTGGGAGCAAGGACAGAAAGTGTAGATAGAGCTTCATCAAATCGCTTGCTGTCTAAGGTAAGTTCACGATTCGGAATATAGGACTCCGTGATTTCTTGCCCACTCAATGTTTCTAACTCGTTTATGATTTTTTGTACGTCGTCAGCATATTCTTTGACAAATTTAGCGTGGGCAGGTTCTCTGCATTCTACGGCCGCCTCAAGCTGTTCCATCATGGCAGAAAAATGTTCGCTCAAAATCAGCCCGTTCAATATCTCGGTTTTATATGGTTCATTTTTTAATGTACGAAGATAGTCAGCCGCTTTTTCGGAAAGCCCCGTCGCTGACGAAATATCTGCTGTTTCCTTTCTTGGAGATTCCTGCATACAAAGCAAATAATCTGTGTCGCAGTCTAAAATGCGGCACATTTTTTTTAAAGTGTCGTAATCAGGGCTTGTCTTTCCGGATTCCCAGTTATGCACGGTTTTTTGCCGGCTATCTTTCTCAAGAGGAACATCGGGACACACAAGAGCATGAAACACTACTCTGTCATATCCTTTCGATTTCCTCAGGCTTTGCAGACGCCCTCCCATTGTCTCAATGGGAAATATTCTTTCTTCTCGCGCCATATTTTCACCTCATAACGGAATCTATTAAGAATTGATATTTCCATTATACAAGATATAATGGGATTGTCAAGAACAACGACAACAAAACAAGGAAAAAGTGAGGTGACGGAAATGGAAAACATGAAAATTAGGCGCGAGGCTGCGAAGAATGACCTGAAATTGTGGGAAGTAGCGGAGGCTTGCGGCATGACCGACAGTACCTTTTCTCGAAAACTCCGCCGCGAACTGCCAAGCGAGCAGCGTAATCACATTCTGAAAGTAATTGCGGAACTTGCTGAACGCAAGGGGGTGTAGGCTGATGGAAACGATTGATAGAGTAACATCCTCGGTAGCAGAAACCGCCGCCGCGCTCGGTGTTTCCCGCCCAACCGTATATGCGCTTCTCCACAAGCGCGGCTTTCCTGCCTTTAAGGTTGGTGGACGCACACTCGTTTCGGTCGATGGGTTGCGTGAGTGGGTAGCTACGCAGGCAGGGGGTGAAAAAAGTGCAGGAGAGCAGTAAAATAGCCCGCCCCGCCGGTGGTGCGGCGAAGCAGGCAGCGGTATGTGACTGGGGAGGCCAACAGTCCCACACACAGTATAACACGACTCATGACGAGCGGGCAAGTGTCTATGACCTCTTGCCTACTGGGGCAGAGTACGCCATAAGCCGCCGGCAGCTTATCCAGATCACAGGTTTAGCAGATCGCAAACTCCGCCGCAAAATCGCAGAGGAAAGGAAAGCGGGGTTGCTGATTTTGTCCTCGGCGGCACTAAGTGGCGGTGGGTATTATCGTCCCAGCAATACACAGGAGTTGCGCCGATGGGTTGCTATGATGACTGCGCACGTTAACGCAACGCTTGCGGTAATCCGCGCCGCGCAGGAGGCAATAGCTGCGTCGGAGGTGAGCGAATGAGCGAAACCCCGACGCAGCCTGCAACCAAGCCAAAAAAATTCTTTTGGCTGAAGTTGAAAGAGCGGTTTTTTGATGATAGGAATATCAAGCTGCTGCGAGCGCAGGAAAACGGTGACACGTTGGTACTTGTCTATCTGATGATGCAGTGTAAGGCGCTGAAAAGCGACGGCTTGATAGATTATCGGCAGATACTCCCCAGTATCGAGGATGAAATTGCCCTTGATATTGGGGTTGAGCCCGAAATCGTAAAAGCTGCGCTTACGTGGATGGAACGTCTTGACCTTGTTGAGCGGGTAGATGGTGACGCAGTTATGATGCTTGCCCGAAGCGAACTCATAGAAATCGGGCGCGAGGGTGAGAGCGCAGAGCGTATGCGTCGTTACCGTGAGCGCAAAGCGTCACAATGTGACGGTTGAGTGACGCAGAGATAGAACAAGAGAAATATTCAGAGGAAAGAGACACATGATCACTCCCTATGGGAGTGATCGCGGAAAAGGGGTGTGGGGAAAAACCCAGCTCAGTATGGAGGGAGGCGGGACATTGTTAACAGATCATGCTGTAAAAGAGTGGCTATCCCGCTACGCCGACGCTGCACGGGAGGTTGCTTTACTCAGAGCGCGAGCCGATGCAATCAGAGACAGAGCGTCATCTCCTGCCTCCCCCATTCTGGACGGAATGCCAAGAGCGCCGGGGTTCGATGGTGACAAACTCGGCGGAATCATCGGCACAGTGGATGCCATCGACCGTGAGGCCGATGAAAAAGCACAGGATGCGGCGGCGCTGTATGCCGAAATTGACGGAGCGATAAGGCAGGTCAACGGCAAACACAGCGCAGAGCGTCGGTCAGTCTTACAGTGCCGATATCTTGACCTTATGGCATGGAAAGACGTCTTATTTCTATTTTTTGGGGACATGGAAGACCTCGCAGAGCGCGAAGATGCCTATATGAAACGGCTATACAAAATCCACAAGGCCGCACTTGAGGATTTGCAGGAAATTCTTGTAACGAATAATTTGCAACAGGAAATCGGCTAAAGAAAGGAATACAGGATAATGAACAATAGCACAGGTACAAAAACAGAACGAATCTATGCGGCGCTGAACACATTGGATGCGCTTACGCTGGAAATGCGTAAAATCACAGATCATGCCGATAAAGTCAACCGCCGACTGGTTGAACTGCAGTACGGGCTTGTGCATTTACTTGATGGTAAGGAGGAAAACAAATGATTGACAGTGAGAAAATAACCGTCGTTCTGACGCTCGCGACAGACTTTCACGCGACGGTACAGGCAATCACAGATGCGCACAGAGAACAACAGGTGATTTTGGAAGCAGTACGCGGACGTATCTTTGCTGAAAAACAGCGGGCAGAGGCTCGCCAGATGGAACTGCAGGCCATAATCGCGGATAGCAGCCGGAACGTAACAGTACGAAATCTCTCCCAACGTGAGTTTGAATCGCTTAGTTCTGCTACGTATGAGCCGACGACAGACGAACGCGCTGCTTTTGATGCGGTGACGCGGACCGGGATGCAGGCGGTCACAGATCTCCGCAGGACGCGGGAATCATTAAGGGCAGCCCTTGCCGACGCCAAAGCAGAACTTGAAAAGTTACGCGGGGAGACACTTGGCAAGGTCGATATTGACATCATGGAGAGATGGATTGTGGGTAAAACAGACGAATTTGACAGGATGCAGAAGGGGGCCGCGCAATGAAGAACGGTAATGAATTGGATGTTGTACGCGAAATAAACCACGCAGCGTCAGTGTTGAAGGATTCGGCGCAGGATCTTGACGATACGATGCTTTGCCTACACAGCACACTCCGTGAAGTCGGAGTTGCGGCACGGAACGGCTATAAGCTCAATGCAGATGAACTGTCAGGAGCACATGAGGCGCTGCGCGTTGCTCATGATGCGGTGGATTCCGTCAAACAACAGCGAGCACGGATTGAGAGTGCAGTACAAGCCGTAGAAAAGCAGCTTACCAAGATTGAATATCGGCTTGCAGAGGGCCGCGCCCTTGTGTCCATCGCTGAGCACGTGACAGCTACGCGAGAAAATGAATGAGCGTCAACAGCGATTCGCGGATGCTTACCTTGAAAATCCAAATGCGACGCGGGCGGCGATAGCGGCAGGCTACAGTCAGAAAACAGCAGGATCACAGGGGCAACGCCTGTTGAAAAATGTTGAAGTCGCTGCATATATCCGAGAGCGGCAGGAACAGGCGGCGGACGCGCGTATTTTATCCATTACACGTGCGCGAGCGTTGCTGTCAGACCTTGCACAGAATGCGGATATTGGCGTTTCCGCTCGTCTGCGAGCTGTTGATTTGTTGCTGAAATCTGCAGGAGCGCAGTCGGCCCCGCCTGTATTGAGAGAGACACAAAGCCATGCAACGGAAAACGGTCAAGATGCGTTGGATGATACTGTTCAAATTGTCCTCCCGTGGGATGGGCGCGGGGCATTGAACGCCGTCCAGTTACCTGACGGCTCTGTTGTTCCATTGGCAGGACATGAGGGGGATGACGTGTTTGTTTTTGCCATACCGCGAGATCAGGAGGAAAAGCCCTATGACTGATTTCGAGTATCAGCAACATCGTATCCGTCAATGGATAATGCGGCAAGGCGAGCAAATTTACTATCCGACGCAGGCCGAACGCAAAATAATCCGGAAACTTCTGAAAGATATGCCTGTTCTTTTTCCAGAACTACTGTATCGGTATGGACTCCGCTTGCTTTATCTATACAATCAGCAGAAAGACAATCCAAATGACGCCATTTGCTGGAAAGACGTGACCAACTACGCAGGGACTTTGTACGCAATAGGGATTGCACGATGGGCAATAGCATATCCAACGTATTTTCAACTGCTTTTCCTGCACGAACTCGCCCATGTGGCAGTCGGCGGCGAGCATGACAAGGCTTTTTGCGATTGTCTTGACCGCATGATTGAGAAATTTAATGCGGCAACCGGTGCAAGCCTTGTAAATGATTATGGACCGGGCGAAAAGAAGCGTAAACAAGAAAACCGCTGAGAAGCCGTAGGAGCGACGCAGAGCGGCGGGATGGTAAAGTATACTCCCTATGTACTGCGCGGGCTTTCCTGACGCTTTAGCGAGATTTTAGGAGGTGTCCAGAATGAAACGCAATGACAAAATCAGATATGTCACACCAAAACAAGCCTATCAGCGTATGACAAGAGGCGCACAGCAGACGCCAGTGACACCAAACGATGCTGCGCGGGCTTTGTTTGGCGCTGAAAAATCCAGACAAGAAATGCTTGCGCGGCACGGCATTCAGTCCGGCTCGGAAAGCGCAAGTGCCGCACGAGAAAAAATGATTAAGCGACGCCAAAAGTCGGATTAAAATATTGGACAGTCCCGTGGATAATCCATCGGATTGTCCGCGGGACATAGAACAAGCTCAGAGGCCGCAGGGGAAATTTCCCTTGCGGCCTCTGTCTGTCAATATCGGTTATAAATCTGTCCTCTGTTGTCTGCGTCAATGACCATGACAATAAGCTCCCCATGATCCACGGTGTAAATAATCCTGTACTCTCCGACGCGCAGGCGAAGCAAGTCAGCGTGACCCTTGAGTTTTTTAATATCCTCACCATTCGGCAAACGCTCGATTGCCGCGACAACGCGCTTCTTCTCGTTAAGCGGAAGACGGTCAATGAATTTTTTTGCTTTCTTCTTGATGACGATTTGATACATCAAGCAAGCCCCCATTCCCGCTTACATTCCTCAAGGGTGTAAGTCTTATCCTTTTCGGGATCGGGGTCGTTCTCATAATTTTCAATCATACGCTGACAAAATGCGTCGTCTGCCTCTTCATCGGCGGTGATTCCCTGCACATACGCCAAAATATAGCCCATTTTGTAATCAGGGACATTGTCCAAAAGGCTGATGATTCTCTCACGGTTGCTCATACAGAAACGCCCTCCTTTTTCATGGCCTCCTCAATCAGACGGGCAATGAACGCATTAACGCTTTCCCCCTGAGCGGCGGCAAAATTCTTTACTTCTTCTTTTTGACCTTTCGGAAGTGTCAGTTCCAAACGGTCATAGTTTGCTTTTACATACTTATGAACAGCTTTCTGCTGTGCTTTTGAAACAGCCATGTGGTTACGCCTCCTTAACCAGTTGGATAATCTGGTTCTATTATATCCACTTTATATATTCCCGTCAATATAAAAAGCAACAAATATATTACCGTAAATATGTCTATATTGCCAATGGACTATTCCCGTAAATAGTGCTATATTAGTATCATCGCAAGGGACAAGAGATCAAGCGAAGGTCGATAGCCAACGCGACAACGTAAGAGCCGGAACGGAGAAGATTGATAGAAATTCCCAAAGGGATAGATACTCAGAGCCGCCGGACGCTTGATCTCCCCACAAAAAATATGGCGGAGGTTGACAATATGAGCATTAACGAAATGGAAAGCAAGGCCCGCGAGCTGCGCCAGCTTCAGAGCCTTATTGAAGAAGCGACAGCGGAGGCAGAAGTCCTCAAGGATGCAATCAAGGCCGCTATGGGTGATGCTGAGGAAGTTCGCGCTGGCGAGTATCGGATTACATGGAAGCAGGTAACTTCCTCCCGACTGGATACAGCAGCTCTGAAAAAGTGCCTCCCCGAAGTGGCGGAACGGTTTACCAAGCAGACCACAATACGCCGGTTTTGTGTAGCATAAGCAAAGAGAGCCTTTGCAGCGGGCCAAGCTGCAAAGGCTCCCTCTACGGGAAATTTTAGAAGAACTCTCAGGAATATAGATACTCGGTTCCGGAAGCCGTTTATCTGTAATCAGCGTACACAACAAAGATGCCGTTGTCAAGATTAAAATAAAAGTAACGCGATGCGAGAAAGGATATAGTGACTCTTACATGAAAACTTTAGAAGACATTATTATGAAGATGGATCAGCTCGACAGTCTAATGTACTCCATTGAAACCGCTATGCTCGATGCAGCACCAGCAGACGCAGGCGAAAAAGTGATTCGACTTCACAACTTGATTTATCTGTTGTGGGAGCAGTTTTTGCAAGCACGGGCAGACATCGACGAACTGAACGGCCATATCGAGGTGTGTAATGCTGTCTATGCAGTAAATCGCGTTCGTGAGATGCAGGACGAAATTGAAAGGTTGAAACGTGGTGCGTAACAAATCAGCCCGTCAGCGGATCAATGCTGCTGACGGGCTGACTTGTCAATATAAAACAGTAACAAGGGATTTATACATTGCGTTATCCAACTCGCATAGGGCTTTTGTACCGTCTTTGAATACTATGGAAACCGTGTAATCGCTATTTTTCTTGGCAGAGTTTGCGCCGGCGATAGCGCCGACTCCGCCGAAAAGTGCTGCGCCAACAGCACCACGGGCCACACCACTGCCCATGCTGGAACTGCCCTCCTGCATGACCAGCTCGTAGTGGTCTACGGTAGTCTTGTTGATGAAGGTCTTCTTTGCGCCGAAGAATTTGTTCTCGGTAATGAGAAGACCTTTTTTGTCGCCCTTAAATGTAATAAAGCCGCTGTAATCGCCTGCAATAACCATATTCTTTGCCGACATTTTTTGATCCTGCATTTTGTAAAACAATGTTAGTATTCAATAATAGATGTTAAATATTGAATATGTTCTAAGCATAGCATATCGAATATACTTTTACAAGAGAGGAGGCGGTTATATTGGCAAAGTTTACACCGCGAAAGCCTGAAAAAGAGGTTATTTCTCTCCGGCTCGCAATCAGCACACTTGAAGAAATTGACCAAAAGGCTGCAGAAATTGGTATCAGCAGAAATGAATTGATAAATCAAATGATAATGTATGCCCTCCTGAACATGGAAAATGGAGAGGCTTGACCGTCCTGCATAAGTAGGGCGGTCTATTTTTATAGGCAAACACCAAAGACCAGTGCTTCACATTATGCTGATTGTGAAGCGGTACAGGGAGGAAGAACGGGCGGACGGTACGCGGGTGATTTATAACCTCGACCGGCCGCGTTGCCCTGTGTGCGGCGGCTATCTGCACGGTTATGACCGTCGCCGCCGCGTGGTTCTGGATGACATGGGAAAGCCGGTCGCCTATCTGCTCCGCCGCCTATGGTGCGCTCAGTGCCGTCTCCTCCACCTCGAAGCCCCTGACAGTATCCAGCCTCAGAAGCACTATGCCGCACCGCTCATAGCGGGGACGATCTCCGGCGCGGTCAACTCATGCCCCGCCGATGATTCCACAATCAGACGATGGAAGAAGGGCGGCGGACAGTAACACGCTTTCCGGCGGCAGCCAGCGGATCCGGCGCGTCAGAATGTGTAACAGTTACCCACCTGCTTTGCCTGTACGTTTTGCCGACGCGTCGGTATGCTGTTCTTGTACCGGCACAGAGGAGGATTTACCATGATAAAGAAAAAGATTACGCGCACAGCATTTCTGCTGCTTGCCGCTGTCGCAGTCTTTGCCCTGTCCTTTATTGGGGCGAGAGTGGGCCTGACAAGCAGCGGAGCAGCAACCGAAAACGACGACCTTTCTCCAGCGACTCCAAGTATCGCCTTACCGGGGTATGATGAAATCTGCCTAAAGGCAGGCCAAACGGAGCAGAAAGTCTATTTCTATAATCCAAAAAGCAACAGGTGCTTTATGGAGTTTTCCCTTTTGCTCGACGGGGAAACGCTCTATTCATCCGACAGGATAGCTCCGAATACGAAGATAGAGAACATAACCATAGCAAAGCCGCTTTCACGCGGCAGCTATACCGGAGCAATACTGCAATACTCCTGCTATGACTTATACAGCCAGCAGGAATTAAGCGGCGCAGAGGTCGCCGTCAATTTGGAGGTAGAATAAATGAAAGCAAAATTTGCAGTCCTTTTGTGTATGCTGCTCTGCCTTAGCGTCGCGGGCAGCGTCACGGCCTATGCCGCCGGAAGTGAGATTGAGAGCGTGATAATATTCACGCAGCAAGGCGAGCCAGATTCCGCGCCGGATTCCGATAACAATTCAGGCGGCGGTTCCGCAGATTACAGCCCCAGTCTCCCCGCGTATGAGATTGCCATACCAAGCAGAAAGGATCTTGACGCTGACGGTACAGCTTTGCCGATCCACCTGACAGAGAATAATCTTCCCAGCGGCTATATTCTGAATGTCTATATTGACGGCGGAGAATCATTCGGCAGTGACGGCTTTCTCCACCTGAACGGGACAAAGGGACAGTCTGACGCATTGGCAAAAGTGATCCGCTACAATGCCGATGGTTCCTTTGAGAATATCGCAACGGAGTCATTCCCGAAGGTGGCGGCTTTTGACAGTGAAAGCAATTTCCCTATTGAGTACGGCACTCTGAGCTTTGATATTGTGGACAGGGAAAGTCTGATTGCGGATACATATACCGGCAAGGTATGCTTTTATCTGGAGATTGTTGCAAAGTAAATTGTGAGGTTCTGCGCCGGTACAAAGAGGCTCCGATTTTGGGGCCTCTTTCTTTGCCGAAACTGCCCGCTTGTTTTCCCCTAAATTTTCCCCTTAGAGCTTTTTTGGAGTTTTACGGTATTTTACACCTTGCCCCTGAAAGCCTTGAAAACACTACACTTTTTTACACGCCTTTATACCATTTTACACGCCTCCGCTAATTCGACTCCCGCCTCGCGCACCAAACCAATATAATCCGAACTTGTTTCCGATAGGAGATGGGTTCGGATTATTTGTTTTCTTTGAATGTTATGAAGCCACCTATTTCCGCAATGGAGTGAGACGCAAACCCACCTCAAGAGGCCTACAGGCCCCATAAACGCAAAAGGGCGGGCATAGCCGTTTTCACGACGCGCCCGTCTCTTAGATATAAGAGAGTGATAGCATTGTTGTTTGATGTCGAATATTGAAAGAACAATGAAATTTTGCTATAGTTAAAGCAAAAAAACACAGGAGGGATGATCGTGAGCGCGGGAATTTGTATTATGAATAAAAATGCAATTGCTCTTGCGGCGGACAGTGCTGTTACTATTGGGCCACATCTTGCTATCCACAATTCTGCCAACAAGTTGTTTGCTCTCTCCAAAGTTGCACCGGTAGGTGCAATAATCTATTCAAACGCGGAAGTAATGGGAATTCCTGTTGAAATTCTAATAAAGCAGTACAAAAGGGACTTGGGCCAAAAAGCATTTGATTTCTTGGAAGAATATGTGAATGACTTTATTTCATACCTGCTTTGTAATAAACAGCTATTTCATTTTGCTGAAAACGAAGCGCGCTATGTTAATAGCGTCTGTCTTGATTTTTTAAATGGACTAAACGGGGATTACGCACAATCAGTTTCTCGGAAGCTTGACGAAGTAAAGCGCGAACTTACTCCAGCAGAGCTGGCTGCAGTGCAACAGAGTGTTATCAGTGCAACAATTGAATTTATCGACCATTTACCATTGATTCCAAATTTTGATATTACGGAATACATTCTGTCCAATTATAGCGGGGAGATTAAAGAACATATTTCCAAGATGTTTCCGTGGATTATGGGGAACGTTCTCAATAATCTAACTGCTAAAGTATGTACAATTTTTAATAAGGATTTTTTTAGAAGCGGGTATGTCGGAATTGCATTTGCGGGATATGGCGAGCATGATATTTTCCCCAAAATGCAGCACATCCATCTATCTGGAATTATTTCAAATAGCGTTAGATATGCTGTTCGTGAACAAGTAGTGATTACCGAGGATAATACAGCTACGATTAGTCCTCTTGCCCAAACAGATGTGATGCAGACTTTCTTGTTCGGGATAAATGATGGTTTTATAAATGCGCTGGCCAACGAAATTCCAAAGCAAATACAGAATATTTTTCAAAGTATCGATGATGGTCAATTTATGGAAGGCAAGAAAAAAGAAGTACTTGGGAAACTTTCCAGTGCAACTCCGAATATAATAAATCAGATAGTTGCAAAAGCACAACAAGAGTATTTACACCCCATCACACAGTCAGTAGCAACATTGCCAATCGAGGAACTTGCTTTGTTGGCAGAATCAATGATAAATATTACGTCGCTTCGTCGAAAGGTTGCAATCGATAATAATATTGGTACTGTAGGTGGTCCCATCGACGTTGGCATGATAACTAAAGGCGATGGGTTTATTTGGATAAAGCGTAAGCACTATTTTGATCAATCGTATAATCCTCAGTATTTCTACTCACATTATATGCGTGAAGGGAGTGTAAGAAATGAACACCATGAATGATAATATTGTACAGGGGTGTTATTTGCAATACCTTCTTTCAAAATATATTTCTAAATCATGTTGTGACTCAAAAGTACAAGAATTGGAAACACGGTATAATACAATAGACCAGATTTCAAAAACAGTGCCAGTTGTTGCAACTACTACAGATCAGTAATAATTTCGTTGCTCGTAGGCGTAACTCTGATTACGATAAGAACATCTACTTTGCCAACGGAGTAGATGGCTGAACAAACTATAAAAAGGCTGGATTAAATTATAGGGAGGACGTTATTAACAGATAGCGCCCTCCCTAATATTTCTTTATACTGTTTTCACAAACTGAATTTTTTGTTTTCCTCAGCCTGTCGCTCCTGCCACTTTGTAAATTCCCTCTGCCCCTCTTCACTTTCATAGAAAGCTAGAATATCAGGTAAAATGCAGCGAGCTATCGCCTCGATCTGATGTTGTGGTATGGTGGTGTTATTGATTAGCTTTTTCCTTCGGCCCAAATAATCCCTCCATCCGGTCTGTCAGCTTCAAGTTACTGGTCACATTGCTGCTGTCAATCCGTCGGAGGCTTTGCGCCTTCCACCATACTCCTTCAAATTCCGTTACAAAATCCCACATCCCCTTCCTTTCCATTCCGGGTGAACTAAAAGAGAGCAAGCATAGGGAGTGTGGCCACACTCCCGTAAAATCTCCGTTTTCGGCCTGCTGCCGGAGCGGAGATTTTTCTTGTTGGGAGTATCCCAAACCCTCTCTTGATTGCTTCGCTAATAATACGCTCAAACTAGACGTTTCTACCCGCTATTTACAAAAAATTGTTGAGCGATTTCAAGTCGCGTGGTATGATAAAGATGCTATGAAACAGAAAGAAGTGGTGTCGAATGACAAAACTCAACGAAGTGCGGCTCCATGCAAAGCCAGTGGATTGCGACGTTTGCATGGAGTAAAAATCGTCGCATAATCAATATGCTGGCTTTGCTGCTTGACGATTATCTCAAGGAGGAAGCCTGCATGAAATACATCAATGCAAAAAATCTTCTTCCCGATGCGCTGGTCAAGGAATTGCAAAGCTATATTCAAGGGGGCTATCTTTATGTTCCCGCCGATCAAGCGCAGCAAAAACGGTGGGGAGAAGCTTCGGGCTACCGGCAGGAATTGCAGCAACGAAACCTCCAAATCGTAGAGGAGTTTCAGAACGGAACCTCTATGGAGGCGTTAGCGGAAAAATATTTCCTGTCCGTATCAGCCATTCGTAAAATCATTTATCAGAAATGAACCGGCAGGGGTTGCAGTAATGCAGCCCCTGCTTTTTGTTTGATACAGATTGATTCGGTATTGTCTGGTAGATGGAAAAGTGTTCGCATCGGCAGTACGATAAAAATAACAAATACATCACAAGAGAGGAAAAGACCATGTGTACTCGATTTGTCTACCGAGGTGATGATACCATCACCGGCTTCAATTTTGAGATTGACCTTGCCGTATGGGATCACAAAATCATAACAGAAAAAGATCGCTTTTATATCGGCATCCTGCGGCCCGATGGGGTGCGTCATTCCTATCATGGCGTGAACCGCAACGGAAATGTCGGAACCCTGTTGTATGTTCACGGAAACCCGGAGGGAGCCTATCAGGATTCCAAAAACTGCATGACAATCGCAGACCTGACAGAACAGTTTGTGCAGGCAAAAATCAGTTTTGATGATGCACTGCAAATCGTGCAGGAACGGAAGATTGTCTATGCCCCGGATGCCACCATGCAGGCCATGCTGTCCGACAGGCAGGGCCGCACCCTGATCGTTGAACCGGGTATTGGCTGGCGAGAAGATCATGGCCGGTATTCGCTGATGACCAATTACTCTGTCCTTGCACCCGAAAGCACAAGGCCCTTCCTTGTGCCGGGAGATGACCGATACGAAAGGGCTGTTCAACTTCTGAACACTTACGGAAAACAATTTACTGTCACCGATGCGTTTTCTGCACTTCAAGCCGTCCGACAGGAAGGAATCTGGGCCACCAGAGTTTCTTTCGTTTATTCGGCAAAGGAACACACTGTTTACTATGTGGAGAACAACCATTTTTCACAGATTGAGAGATACGAGTTCTCATAACTGCGAGAGGAGGGAACGTTATGAATCCAGAGAATATTTATCCTCGCACCAACGACCACGAAACTGTTTATCTGAAAAATGTCATCAAAAATCCCAACATCCTTGTCGGGGAGTTTACCATGTATAACGACTTCGTTTATGACCCGCGGCAGTTTGAGAAGAACAATGTACTGTACCACTATCCGATCAACCATGACAAACTTATCATTGGAAAATTTTGTTCTATCGCCTGCGGGGCAAAGTTTTTGTTCACCAGCGCCAACCATACACAAGCATCCTTGTCCACCTATCCGTTCCCGATCTTTTTTGAGGAATGGGGACTGGATGTCCAGAACATTACGAGCGCATGGGACAATAAAGGCGATATTATCATCGGCAACGATGTGTGGATTGGATATGAGGCTGTGATTCTGTCTGGTGTTACCATTGGAGATGGCGCAATCATCGGCACTCGCGCCGTCGTAACAAAAGATGTGCCGCCTTATACGATTGTCGGCGGCGTTCCCGTCAAAACAATCCGCAAACGCTTCTCGGATGATACCATCGCGGCCTTACTGCAAATTAACTGGTGGGACTGGCCTGAAGAAAAAATAAAGCAGCATATTTCAGATATTCAGGCCGGGAGAATTGACCGTTTGCAGCCGTTATGCAAAGGAGAACCACATGATGGTCTATGAAGATACTGCGGAGCGCCACCGCTTTGATTCCTTCTGCAAAGTTGTCTTGCGCCATGCAATGCTGGATTGTTTTTGGGAATTTTCATGTCAAAACAAATGGCTGGTATCTCTAAATTATTTGCCGCAGCCGATTGTGGACGGAATCTGTACGACAGATCAGTACCCCAGCGATTACATAACCCTTTCAGCGGATGGTTATACCCTGCAAATCAGCAATGAGCAGTTGGCCAATATCATTGAGAAGCTACCGCAGTCAGAGCGACGACTTTTGATTTTGCGCTTTGTGCTGGAACTGAACGACCGGGAAATCGGCAGGAGGATGTGCTGTTCCAGAAGTGCCATTCAGCGCCGCCGTACAAGTATTTTGCGGAATATGCGGGAACAAATGATGGGAAAACTGCCATGAAAAAATCAAGCGGCAAATACAAGCCCCCACCACTTCTATCCGTTATTAAGGCAGCCCGCGCAGGAGAGGCCGATGCGATAGAACAGATTTTGCAGCACTATGATGCTTATATCAACAAGCTTTGTTTGCGGACAATAGTCGATGAGAGCGGTCAGACTCATAAGCAGGTAGACCCATATATGAAAGGCCATTTGCAAAGTAAGTTGATGCAGGCCATTACGAAGAAATAGCAAAGCCGGGGAATGCCGTGCAAGGGTCAAGATGAACGCTTCGCGCCCTTGATGTCATTCCCCGGTTTTGCTATGCAGTAACCAAGTGTGTGCAAGCAGAAAGCTGCTTGCGCCCACCAATCAGTATCATATCTACGCATTTCAGACGCAAAAGGCGAAGTATTATGCGGCTTCTGGCGGTGTGTCAGCACTAAGGTAATATAATTCCTTATGCTGATTGCTAGAACGGCTTTAAAATGCGTAGAAACAAGGAGGCTGAAGAAAATGAAAGCAGTTATTTATGCCCGTTATTCCTCCGATAATCAGCGAGAAGAAAGTATTGAGGGGCAAATTCGGGAGTGTACTGCCTTTGCCGAGAAGAATGGTATCACCATCCTACGCCACTACATAGATCGCGCCTTTTCCGCTAAGACTGATAACCGCCCTGAATTTCAGAACATGATTAAAGATAGTGGCAAGCGCCTGTTCGATATGATTATCGTCTGGAAGCTGGATAGGTTTGCCCGCAACCGCTACGACAGTGCCCGCTACAAAACCGCTCTGAAAAAGAACGGGGTCAAGGTGGTGTCTGTGCTACCGAGGTTATTTCTGATGGGGCCGAGGGGATCATTCTGGAAAGCGTCTTGGAAGGATATGCTGAATACTACTCCGCCGATCTGTCCGAAAAGGTAGTCCGGGGCATGACGGAGAATGCCCTGAAATCCAAGTATAACGGCGGCACTCGTCCTATCGGCTATCTGATTGACAGCGATCAGTACTTCCAGCTTGACCCGCTTACCGCTCCCTTTGTCCGGGAGGCATTCCAGCGTTACGACGAGGGGGCTACCATGACAGCCATCCGCGACTGGCTCAACGAGCAGGGTGTGAAGAACACACGGGGCCAGAAGATGACCTACAACAGCGTACAGCATCTTTTGAACAACCGCCGCTATATCGGAGAGTATACCTATCGGGACATTGTGGTGCCGGACGGCATTCCCGCTATTGTCCCCCAAGACCTTTTTGACCGGGTGCAGGAGAAACTGGCAAAGAACAAAAAGGCCCCGGCCCGCCACAAGGCCGAGGACGATTATCTGCTGACAACCAAGCTGTTCTGCGGTTACTGTGGAGCCTACCTCTGCGGTGAGAGCGGCACCAGCCACACGGGGAATGTCCATCACTACTATAAGTGCGTGTCCGTCAAGAAGAAGCGCACCGAGTGCCACAAGAAGTCTGTCCGCAAAGAATGGATTGAAGATTTGGTGGTCAGCGAAACCATGAAAATGGTGATGGACGATGAGGCGATAGAGGCCATTGTGTCCATGCTGATGGACTTGCAGGACAGGGAGAATGTCAATCTTCCCCTCTATGAACAGCAGTTGCGGGAGGCAGACACGGCCATTCAAAACCTGCTGACCGCCATCCAGCAGGGGATCTTGACCAAGTCCACAAAAGGTCGTCTGAAAGAACTGGAAGCCACGAAAGAGGAACTGGAAACCAAGATTGCCTGCGAGAAGATGGCGAAGCCCAAAGTCAGCTCCGAGTTTATGACCTTCTGGCTCCACCGCTTCCGCAAGCTGGATGTACGGCAAAAGTCCCACCGTAAGATGCTGATTGACATTTTTATCAACGCCATTTTCTTGTACGATGACAAAATGGTGATAACCTTCAACTATAAGGAAGGGGCAACGACCATCACTTTTGATGACCTCAAAACCGCATTGGCCGATCAGAAAACAGGTTCGGATTTGGATTGCTCAACTGCACCAATTTTATAAAGAGACTGTCGTCGTGAAATAGAATTAACGGAGTTACAGTTATAAATCCGTTTTGTGGGGCTGTATTATTTTCATAATATAATATATGATACATGGCTACATAAGTTTTAAATGATTCCTGCCTGCTATGGGCAGGCAGGGGGATCTGCAAATTTGAAAACAGATGAAGAGAATGTGTTTTGTGCGATGCATTAGTTTCGAAATAGCTTTCATTCGCTAATTTTTTTATTAAATGTCAGAGCCAAGTGATTTTACTGCCGTGTTGATTTTCTTGACGGCCTCATTTAAAATATTATCTATATTGTTTCCCTGAATATCTAATCCTTCTGCACTGATTGCATGGAATTCTTTAATCCCAAAAAGAGTGGAACACAGATCTCTTACATACATCGCTCC
>OLRX01001142.1_pt1 | contig 20971 bp, 30 predicted proteins | sample 1672991 | NCBI WGS metagenome assembly OLRX01 (sample SAMEA3136744, study PRJEB25190) | human gut metagenome | biome: human gut; feature: human-associated habitat; material: faeces | place: Austria | collected 2013
TTCTTTTACTTCATATATATTGCTCATGTGTGCGCGCCTCTTTGTCAATTATTATAGCATTAGCGTTGCAAAAAAGCAACGCAATGGCAGAAATAAGGTGATAAGAGGAAAGGGGGCGCATTGTTGCATACGATAATGGGATTGATTACAACGCCGTCGTCAGTAAAAATATTATTTTAAAGCTGCTGAAATTTCTATGTTGTAATAGGTGGTATTTTTCTATCAAATTACGGGTCTATTCTAAGTTCCTAAAGATATCATTTATCTTTTATGTAAGCATGAAAATAGCCGTAAGACGGTTGCCATATTTCAAGAAGTTTTGAGTTTCTCTTTGTTTTTTGTAGTAATCTGTTGAAAACAGAGAGCTTTTGTGGCATAATTTAAAAATGCGATAGATGCAAAAAGGTTGGGTAATATCATTAAGGCAAGTTATTCGGGTGAAAAATCTAAACTGGAACCGTATCGTGTTGTTGATTACAACTCCTCTCCAATACACATATGATTGCTGACAAGTATCAAACGGTGTTAAACAGCAACCAATTAGCAACAATGTGCCAATTGCTCACAGAAGAGTTTCCTGGTTAATATATTGACCAAACAGAATTAATCCGCTTGAAACCAATCTTAAGATTTCGCTCCAAACACATATTGATTATTTTACTTTCGACCTTTAAGGCTGCATTAGATTTGTACCCTCCGATGCCATACATTCTTGAAAAAACTGTATACGAAATTTACAGCGGTCGAGGAGGGGGAATCGTTGAAAATGTAAATCAATTCGGATTAAAAAATACCCTGCGTTATCCGAATTGTATGACAGAATTGATGTTATTGTCAATAATATGGTTATCGCCGAGAGGTTTAATCAAATGTGAAAGCTGCTTTGCAGACGCGAGTTTATTCTTTGATGATAGGCGGAAAAGGTGAAATGCTGAATACGCCAAAATCCGTTCCAATCGTAGAATTATTATTACGCCCTGTATTGTTCATCGTACTGTTGCTGTGGAGGACAGAGAGACAATTGGCAGAGCAATGAATATGAGTCCAGATTATGAAAAAAACGTAGCGAGAGCGAGGCTATAGCCGAGGTTAAAAAGAAGGTGTATGACATTGCAAGTGGCTGCGATGAGGTCATTAGTTATCACGCAGGACGTTCCTATTGTGAACACCGTTGCAAATAGCACAAAAAATTTCAGAATATTATTGAAGCCAATGCAGCAGCAAACAAGGTTTTGGAAAAAAGGGCTTGGACAAAGATAAAATTTAAGAGAACAATATATATGGAAATAAAAGTGCTCGAAAAGAATAATGTGATTTGTGCTATTGTTCAAAGCGATAATTTGGTGATTATAGATAGCTAGTCTGATCTGGACGTATTGATGTAGAATTTTGGAAAGCCAGGATACAAGGCGTGATGGATTTTTCCTTATATAGGATATTTTGAAAAATATTCGGAACACTGGCGTATAAAAAGACCGGAATATTTGCCGTGTCCGCTTTTAACGCTGATTAAAATGAAAACGGAGGTATGATATGGAACACAGGGTAAAAGTAACTGTCTTAGATAAAAAGCTGTTTCCCGAATTGCAGATGCAGTATTGCGCCGTGCCGGACAGCGGCAAATGCCCGTGCTATAACATAGGCGATGAGTTTATGTTTTACCGCAATGACGAGCGGGACGATTACTGGCACATGGGTGCGGGAACACTCATCAAAAGCGGCAAGCCCGATGAGGACGTTTTGCATTCGCCCGGAACGATGCACTGTGGTGAGGATGGCGTACCTTTCTGTTCGGAGGCGTGGGACGCAATCAGCAGGTACATTTATACAGGTCTACAGGGCGGCGCGATTATGCGCGGCTGGATGAACGACGATAAAGTTATGATTGCCTGCTGCAATGATGGCACAAGACCTGTAATTTTTAAGATTGAGAGAATTTATGTTGAGAAATGACAAATTAAAATTTGAGATGGGCAAATACAATTGAAAAAGAATAAAATAATTTATATAATTATTTTTGTGATACTGGCGATTGTCTCCGCTGCGTTTATTACAGTTGAAAGACTGCTTCCTGCTGGGTGGTATTATGTTCCCGAGACTGCAAATCTAATTGCTATTGTATTATGTATTATCTGGTCAGCTATAATTATCGCTGCGATATGGCGTTTTTCAAGAGCATTAAAAAAGAAGGTAACGCACGTATGTGCAAAAGGGATTATTGCGGTGATTTCATCATTAATATGTGTTTGTACAACTCTTCTTTTGATGTTTAATTGCTGGGGATATTGTGCTGAACATCAGGAGAAAGTCGAACAGTATGATAAACACTTAGCATTGTATGTAAAGAATACATTTGTACGAACAGAATTTCGCGAGCCATGCTACAGATATGAAGAAAATTGGTTGTTCATGCGAAAACTTACAGATGAAGAATTAGACAATGCAATTTCAAAATATGGAGATCCGGAAAGATATTATAATTGACTATTCTATAAAATAACAGTAAAAAATCAACACAATAACAACTTGTCTACAGAGAAATGATTGCGCTGAAAACGGGGGATATAAAATGACTGAGCTTGAGAAACTGGATGCAGGATTGGAATATGATTTCTGGGATAAAGGTGTAAACGGCAGAAAGCTTCATGCGATCGCTGGGTGCCGAAAACTAAGCGCCATTGACAGCAGCGACGAAGCAGCCGTCTTTAAGGCGTTAACCGAGCTGTTCGCAGCGGTCGGCGAAAACTCTAATGTGCTTCCTGTTTTTAACTGTGATAACGGAAAGAATATTCATGTGGGTAAAAATTTTCTGGCAAATTACAATGTAACGATACTTGATATTGCTCCGGTAGTCATAGGTGATTATGTGATGATCGGGCCGAATACGCTTATTACGACAGTAAACCATCCGATTTCTCCTATGGGGCGCAGAAAGCATCTAGGTATCGCAAAGCCCGTTACTATTGGGAATGATGTCTGGATTGGCGGCAATGTAACGATATTGCCCGGTGTAAAAATCGGAAACAATGTTGTGATAGCCGCAGGGGCGGTGGTGACTAAAGACGTTCCTGATAACTGTGTAATAGGAGGAGTTCCGGCAAGGAAAATCATGGATATTGAAAACGATGTGGAGGAATAGCGGCTTGCTGTAATGAGGGAACAAGACCGGTAGTTTTTTAGGTTGAGAGAATGAGCTTTTAGCCAAGGAATATTATTTTTTGGGCATGAGCGAGGAAGTGCAACTAAGATTTGTAAAGCTGCATATTAATTTTTAAAATAGGGTGTCTGATAATGACATTAAGAACTATAAAAATCACAAGCAAATTGCCTGACTATGAGAAAATAAAGAAGCTGGCGAAGGAAGCGTTTCCGCCTAAAGAATATCTTGCGCCGTCTGTGCTGATAAAAATGGCGGAATCGCCGGACTTTGATTTTCTGGCGTTATATGATTCGGAACATTTTGCCGGGTATATGGCAGTCAGACGATATAAGGAGATGACTTATTTGTTTTTCCTCGCCATTGACGCAGAAAGCCGCTCCCTTGGCTATGGCAGCCGCGCGATTGAAACGCTGAAAGCACTGTATCCTGATACACAATATGTTGTAGACATGGAGATGCTTGACGAAAACGCGAGCAATGCCAGACAAAGAGAAAAACGGCGCCATTTTTATCTGCAAAACGGGTTCAAGCCGACCGGCATTTTCTTTCTTATTGCCGTGCCGGGATTCCGTCCGAAATACTTTGAAAGAGAAATACGATAACACGGCTATTATCAAGACTGATTACGAAGAAACATCTACCTCAATCTGGGAGCAGCTTGCAGAATCTGGCATGGAAAATGCGCCTCATGTTTTTGAAGAGGATGCAGAGTTTGATGAGTCAAAATTTGAAACTCCGGAGGACAAATATTTTGCTTTGGCATATGAGGAGAATGGGCGGATTTTCGGAAGGATTGCCGGTCATATAGACTATAAATGCATGATTTTGTTTGTGGACGCTCTTGCTGTTGAGAAGGAAGCCCGCGGAAAGAAAATCGGACAGCAGCTGATTGACGAACTGGAAAAAATCGGCGCGTATGAAGGATGCGTATTTTCGTTTTTTTATACCTATAATTTCAGTGCTCCGGCGTTTTATGAAAAGCAGGGCTATAAGCAGCTTGGCGTTTTTAAAGAAGACATCAGAAAAAATGTTGAAAAATACTATTTCTGTAAACAGCTTAGAACTTATTAACAATCCCAGTTTTTAAATTTAATGAAGACGGTACAAAGGCAGTGTTAAAATAATGTGTAATGCGCTGATTAATCAATAAAAAGAACGACCCGCAAGCTTGCCGATAGAATGGCGGATCGTTCACCCCGATCGAGGATTTATACTTATTATATCATATATTTAGTGATATGGCAAACCCACCAAGAAAAATTTAGAATTTTTTTTGATTTAGCGTTAATATTTTTGCTTTATTTGTTGTACAGAAGTATGATGAAAAGCACAATTAATTTGTTTGTCATAATTATGACATTTTACTTTGATAATATGGCTGTGGCAATTGCTGTGGAGCAGTCAGTCCACATTGAGCTTAATATAATAAGCAGCCTTATCTGGATTGGAGAAGCGAAACCACACAAGCTTTGCAAAGACTACCGACTTCATGTATACTTTAAGTGAAAACGGAAGAGAGACCTATACAAAATTGGTCAGCGGGTTCTAAGTGAGATAGAAAATGGCGATGTGAGTATTGCCATTAATGATGATAGTTTTGGCGGTGGAAATAGCGGCGATCAATATAGGCGCATCATTAATCTGTCTCCATTTTATATGTGACTAATGTGGAAATACCTCCTGTTGGGATTCTGTAGTTGACATTGAGTAAGACACGAAAAGGAGCACATATGAAGAAAACTTGTCTGAAATGCAGTAGAGAATATGCCGAGCTGTAAAAAGTGTGGAATTGAGCTTGAGCGAGAGCCAAACAGGTGCTCGGAAATGAAAACGGGTGTTTTTAAAATTGTGAAAACTACAGTGTATTCAGATACAGAAATACTTGACGCTCATCAATCATGAGATTATGGAAAAACGACTAATTCAAGAAGGTATGGGGCAAGACGAGGCACATATAAAAACAAGCGCTAAATACAACTATGATAAGGAAGCGAGAGAATTTTATGGTAAAATTAAAAAAATTTAGAAAAGAATAATAACATAGGACGATGTGATATTATTCCAGAAGATAGTCCCATATCTGGGCACATTACGTTATCTTTGGATTCAGGGGAATTAATAGAATATTCGCTTCCTGCCGGTTATGAATGGTGCCTGAGTCATGTACATCATGCGGCCAGAAACTTAGTAAAAATTTTGGATAGTGACAACCCTCCAAAAGAATATTTAGTAATGTGGTATTAAAATTGAAAAACAATATGATTGGGAAAGCAGATTATATGAAGAATTAGGAGAGGAGAGAGCGGGATGGTTTATTGTAAGTATAAAGGAAATACCGATAAAACCGTGACATATGCATATGGAGACACATATGATGATATGCCCGGCGAACTTGTGTTTCACTTTGTTGACGATGTGATAGAAATAGTTCGGAAACCTGAGAACCACATTATCTTCCCCAGACAGATTAATACTTTGTATGGTATGCACAGAGAAGAATTCAAAAAAGGTATATTTAAAGAAAAAATAGCATATGAAGCGTAATTTTTAGGTAGGGAAGCTGATCTGTGGTAAAGTTAGATTAAACAGAAACCTGGTGATGAAGTGCTGAAATACAGGCTAAAACAAGAAAGTGATGAGATGGTTTATTATGAATATTATCCGGATGATAAAAAATCCTTTAGTGTTATTACATATGAAAAGAAAACTGGGATATTTAAGATAGAAGAACTACTGGAGATTGACCGACACAAATGAAAACTGGAGAAACGACATTTATTGTTGAAATTTTTGACGGCGGAGCAGCATATGAGATGGATATTAATAAAAATTTATGGAAAGATAGCGACTGATACAGCATGACATGAATAAATTGAGAAAAAGTTATAAATACCGCCAGTCAGAAGTGGCCGGCTACTTAAAAGCACGATTGAAAAGAAGTATAATTTAACTATAGCTGAAGCTTATGTAAACGCAACAAAAGAGTGTGATTGAGCTGGTACGCTATGCTTAGAGCTAGGAGAGGAAGGCGAAGCAGATGGTATACTGTAAGTTAAAGAAAAAAGAAAATGCCAGTGCACTTTACTATGTAGGACGCACCATTGACGATATGACTGGGGTAGCGAGGTTTTATATTTCATCTGATCAGCCACCTGAGTTGATAAAGCAGGCCGAGCGATACAAGGTTTGGAATCGTCTGCTTCAAAGTATCAATGGTAAATACAGAGATGCTTTCCTGAACGGTAATTTTAGGGACGAGCTCTCGATTGAAATTTAAGATAAAAACCACGATACTGCAGTACCGTGGTTTTTATATGCCCGTAGTAAGTGAAGATGACGCCGGGAGAGAACGCGGCTCCGCTTCATCCAAATTGCCGCTGCAGTGTGGCCGCATGGGAAGATAGTGAAGAGTACGAAGCATGGCTGGACTATCTGGACAAGGGCGGCACGACGGCGGAGTGGAACAGATCAAGGACCTTTGCAGAGACGGAGGAGAGCAAACGAAAATACAAGCATAAAGATACCGTTATTAATAGATCTGAGATCAGTTCCGCAGGATACAGAAGAAAATTTACGAATATTACTGGGGAGAATAAAATCAGCAGGGCGCTGTGGGAAAAGGCTCTTGAAATGTTGGAGCATCGCTCTGGAACAAAGTACGAAGATCTGGCTTTTATTGACAGCAAGACAGGAAAATCAGCAATCAATAAAAATTATGACAAGGAAAATACAGCTTCGCCGAGCAAGAATATGAAGAAAATGTTAAGGGATGCGGCGCCATATTCTATTGTCGCTATTCATAATCACCCAGGAAGCAGTGCACCAAGTTTGCCTGATATCATGGCATGTAAAGACCGAAAATATAAATATGGATTGGTTGCTTGTCATGATGGAACGATTTACAAGTATTCTGTTGATAAGAAAAAGTTTAATATTCCAATAGCATTTTCCGCGCTTGACCTGTTGTTAAAAGATGGGTATACTAAAGAAGTAAAGAAGCAGTTGGATGATGCAGGAATTAAATTGGAGGTGTTTTGATGGATAAAGAAAAAGAATATAAGCGTATTTGTGAAAAACTCGGTTTTATTCCATCGGAATATGAATATGACGGTCCGTTGACAGAGGATGATACATGGGTAAATCCTTTTTCAGCACTAACATCTGAAGAAAACATATTTCTATACGAAAACGGATACTTGAATAAGCAGTAGATACCACCGTCCATTTCTGACTGGTGGTATCTACTGCTTTGGCGTAAACGATCGGGTGTTTCCGGATTTTGACTTGAAAGAAAAAATTCGTGGTGCTACAATAACACATAACCACCCGATGCAGGAGACTAGTTATTCATTTAGCCGGGATGATTTATCTTTGTTTTTAGAATACAATTTGGACGTGTTGCGCGGTTGTGATGAATTGTATACATATGAATTTACTAGAGATGCAACGCAGGTAGACGATGAGCCTGCAGATTGGATGAATCTTGAGAATTTTAATCATGCGGACATGATAAGAAACGCAAAAGTGTATAATATTGGTTATAGGCGGTGGAAGAATGAATAGAGAAGAAGCCAACAGAGAAGCAAAACTAGTATTTGAAAAATGGCGCAAACAGAAAGATCAAATAGAGAAAAAAGCAAGAAAAAACGGATCATGGAAGAAAATCGGACTAGATTCAAACAACGAGCTTTTTAAAGACATTGATTTTGAAGCAAAAGAAAAGTTGAACAGCATACGATCTTTGATAGATGAAGAATAATAAGCGCTTTGCTAAGGACGCAAACGTCCCTGACAGGGTGCTTTTTTATGCAAGAAAGGAGTAAAAATGACAGCAGAAAAACTAATTGAAACAGTTAAAAATTGCGGTCAATCAATAATTGATAACGCAGAAAGCATTGTCGGGGATTTCGATTATCATATGCAAATAAACGTTTCTTTTACCGTGGGGATGAGTGACAGCCTGCCGGAGATAAGTGTTGAAAACACATTTATACCTGAAAACGAGATTGGAACAAAATGTATAGCTATAAAAGACTTGGAATAAAAAATGATTGAAATTCGTCGCCATGATGGCGGTTTTTCTATTTTCGGTCACGCAGGATACGCAGAGCCGGGCAAAGACATTGTATGCGCTGCTGTATCGGCACTTACGCAGGCTTTTATAGCGTCAGTAGAGGAGCTGACGCAGGACAAAATAAAATATAATATAGCGGCGGGGAACGCCGTTATACGGTACGAGAATCTTTTGGAGCGCGGCCGAGCCACGCAGAATGGCAAGGTCAGATAGTAGACCGGTCCGGGCGCGACAGGCGTTTTTTGACGTTAGACGATATAGGTTATGGCGCGGGAGACGGGTTCAAAGGCTGGAACTGCCGGCATGATTGGGCGCCGTTTATACCCGGCGTATCTGTACCGACGTATACGCAAGAGGAATTGCGAAATATAGACCCGCCGCCGATAGAATATAACGGCAAAACATACACCTACTACGAAGCAACGCAACGACAGCGCCGGATAGAGACGGCAATGCGCAAGACTAAGCGAGAGATAATAGCGGCGGATGGAGCGGGGCTCAAAGATGACTTGGCGGCTAAGAGCGTACTGCTGCGCAGGCAGAAAGAAGAGTACATTAATTTTAGCTCAGCGGCAGGACTCAGAGCCAAGACAGAGCGGACAGGCGTTCTGAACTATGGACGCAGTATAAGTCAAAAAGCTGTTTGGGCTGAGAAAAGGTTTACAAAGCAACAAGAGCGCGTTAAAATTGATTTTAGGAATACTTCTCCAGTTTTGCGTATACCGCAAGTTCCGGCGAGCGATATTACTAAAAAAATACAAGCCGGAGAATATTCAATAAAACTAAGCTTGCAGCAGTACCTTAAGCATGTGCCCGGTACACCGCAGTATAAAGCCTATGAGCAAGCACGAGCGGCTAAGAGCTGGGGACCGCAAAGCGAATTGTTTTTATCTACAACAGAAGCCGAGGCCCTGATTAAAGCTAAAGCTGGGACCGGTATCGTTCGCGTATCGGGCACGGGAAAAGTTCAGCCTATAGAGGACATTACCTGCGATAAAATAATTGGCCGGTACTTTGAGAGCGGGGCATGGCATGACACAAATAAGGCCTCAATACGGTACGGGAAAAAGTCCTCGCACCTTGTGCCAATAAAGGGAGCAAATTATGATTAACTTATGGGATTATAATGACGCAAAAATAATTCGACTTACAACAAATGACAATAGCGTCTATGAGGGGAAAATTATTGAGCTTACCGAGAAAGAAGAGCAATCAGATTTATGCCCCTTTGAGGATAGTATTGCTTTGTCCGTAAAAAAAGGTGTAACTGTTGAATTTTATTTGAATGAGATTAAAAGTATTGAGGTTGTTGAGTAATTCCGTAATAATAGACAACAGAAAATAAGCTCAGCTAAGACACTCTCGCGAGTGTCTTTTTTGATACAAAAAAATTGGATAACCGCAATCCTAAAAAGGCGGAGCAACGGGTGACGGCGACCACCTAAAAAGCCTATTGCCGGAGGAGGGACAGAATGAAAACAGATTTTCTAAAGGAACTAGGGCTTGAAAAAGACGTGATTGACAAAATCATGGCAGAAAACGGCAAGGACATTGAGGGATATAAGGCGCAGGTATCGCAACTGGAAACGGAAAAAGCGAACCTGACGCAGCAGCTCGGCGACGCGAATACGCAGATAGAGGGCTTCAGGAGCCTTGACGTAGAAGGCATTAAGGCCGCCGCTGACGAGTACAAAGCCAAGTTTGAGGCATCGGAAAAGAAGGCAAAGGCTGATATTGAAAAGCTGCAGTTTGAACATGCTCTCACCGGAGCGCTATCAAGCGCAAAAGCAAAAAACGCAAAGGCCGTAGCGGCGCTTTTAGATATGGACGCGCTCAAGCTCGAGAACGGTACAATAATCGGACTGGAAGAGCAGATAAAGCAGCTAAAGGCTGATAACGATTATCTGTTCGAGAGTGATGCTCCTGCTCCTAAAATTATAGGCCCCACAGGAAGCGGCATGCCTCCGGCGGGCGATGATGCAGCAATCCGGGCAATTATGGGGCTTGGAGCAAAAAAATAAAAGAAACAGAAAGGGCATAAAAAATGGCAAATAGTATTACATTGTTTAAAAAGTATATTGCGCTGCTTGACGAAGTCTACAAGCAGGCGGCGTTGACGTCCGTGCTGGACGGCAACTCTGCTTTGATGCAGCAGGGGGCGAATGCGAACGAGATAATAATCCCCAAGCTCACCATGGACGGCCTTGCGGATTATAGCCGCAACGGCGGTTATGTAAACGGATCTGTGAACTTGACTAATGAGACGGTCAAGTTTAACTATGACAGAGGCAGGAAGTTTAGCGTTGACGCTATGGACGACGACGAGACCGCGGGCATAGCGTTCGGCAGTCTTGCAAGCGAGTTTGTACGCACCAAGGTGGTGCCGATGGCTGGTTATCGCACGGCAGAAGTCACGGGCGATATGCCTAAAAACGAGCGAAAGCGGTATTGCAAACTGAAAGAAATGTACGCTTTAACGGACAATAGGAGATAGGAAGAAAATAACGCGACTTTGCAGTAAATTTAGCTATGTTGTAATCTATAAGATAGAGTAGTTTTTCATAGTTGTGCTGTAAAATGAGATTGGGCAAGGTACTCGGGGCTTGCGCCCCTTTCCATGTATCCGGAGCGGATATTACGAGCTGGAGCGCAAAGAAAAAAACGGGAAGGCTTATGCCTTCCCGTTTTGCTTGCCGTTGCAGAATACAATAATCCTCTCGGACGATTAACCGAGTTTTTACAACGGTACTCTTGGTGGAGCATACCGGGTTCGAACCGGTGACCTTCGCATTGCGAACGCGACGCGCTACCAGCTGTGCCAATGCCCCAACTTGTTTCAAAGCTATTATACTCTGATCGTAAGTAAATTTCAAGAGTTATGTGGAATAAAAATCAGACTTTATCTACGGATTTTAAGCGCCAGCTTTGTAATTAACGGAAGGATAATTTCTTTGTTTTTTACAACACAAAAAATACCTATGCCAGCGCAAGACTCTGCGAGGATTGTAGCTGCCAATGAAATTAGACCAAAAGTCATTAATGTAGAATTTGAAACAGACAGGAGAGAAAAACAGTAATTTGCATAGAACTCGCCGTTTGTCATCCCGCCAGGAAGTAAAACAAGAAAAACTACATTAAGTACAGATAGTATAAGAAAAATCACAAGTGATTGTCTTACATGTTCAGATATTCGTCCGTATTCTCCAAAACTTAAAAACAATATAAGCGGAATAATCCATCCGAAAAAACAAGTAATGGGTAAAAGGCTAAAAAGCATAGGTAAGATGTAGACAAAAAAGTCTAAGTATTTTGATCTTGTATCCTGCTTCATATTAAGCCTCCTGACAAAATACAGTCAGCTGATTATTTTTAGCTGCAAATTTATTCTAACATTTTTATTGAGAACTGTCTATACGTTAGAATATTAATTACAGCTTAATCTTTTTCTTTCCCATCTGAAAGAATATGCTGAGCCGCTACAATTATTGGTTTATGAGGAATTATGCCGTTTCTGCCTGTTATACTGCCATCTTCTCTAATTTCTTCGTACATATGAAGTTTTATATTAGATTCGTTTAGTATTTCATAAAGATCGCGCTCGAAACCTGCGCGAGAATGGCGCGCGTATAGGTGTTCCTTACTGTCGGATTTGCGAAGCAGCATCAGACCGTGAGCGCCACAGCTCAAAGCATGCGCTACTAAATTGCTTAAAAACCTTTGATGTACATATATGCTCATTTTTGCTTCCCAAATATTTATAACGTTGAGCATTGAATTTACAAATATGGCAAAAGCATTGTTTTCACCGTCGAAATCAAAATAAGTTGTAGCAAAATCTATTACATCCTCTTTCACAAGCAAGATGTCGCATGTATCTGCATGTGGATGCAGCGCGTATTCGATTAGGTCAGTTAACTTTGTTAGATATCCGGCCGTGCTAGAACCGATGCCTTTAACATTGCATAGCTGGTCAAAAGACAGTTTAAATACTCCGTTTAAATCACCGCCGCATTGCAAGAGAGCGTGAGCGGCTTCGTTAGTGTTTGTACGGGGAAGACTAGAGTAAAGCAAAATTTCTAAGTGTTCATGAGGAGCAAAGCTGCGAGATGCTCCGGAAAACACCTTTTCTCTCATTCGTGCTCTGTGATTATCGTGGATTCCCATAGTTATCTTATCTCCAATTGATCGAGATCGGTTTTGCGACCATCTAAAATACTGTATACGCCATCTTCGCCTATTATGATATGATCTTCCAAAACGACGTCTATTTTATAAAGTATATCGTCCATTTGTGTTGTGGACAGATTGTCTTCTCTCGATGGATAGCAACTGCCGCCGGGATGATTATGCGCGAGCAAGACAGATTTTGCCTTGTTTTTCTGAGCGAAGCGAATTATTTCACGAGGATAAGTTGTAACTGTATCTATAGTTCCTTGAAATAACATCTCTGATGCTATTATGCTTTTATTAGAACGAAGCGCTACAGCGACTAGACATTCTCTGTCAGGAGATGCGTTGAAGTATTTTCGTGTAAATCTCACTGCCGATGGTATGTCCTTTATAACAGTTTCATTGTTGTTTTTCTGGTCGATTAAATTGACAACTACGCCAAGTTCTACTAAAAAACAAGCGAGTTGATCAGTTACATTTGAAATTGCCTTGAGTTCTTCCGGAGCCGCGTGCAGTATTCTGTGCAATGTTCCGAATCTTGCGAAAAGAGAAGAAATAACACTGTCTAACTGCTCAGATCTTTTGCCTTTATAAAAGTATTCGAGCACAGGACGAAGTTTCTCTGCTTCCAGCTCCTGAATTTTTATTCTCGATAAAGATGTCAATATTAGTTCCGCCTTCCTAAATGGACTAAAGGGTTACAAACTATATTAATAAAGTACCATAAACCGTATATGACTGCAAGTGTTTTTGGAGGGAATATTCGCTATATAATGAAAATTAAATGCGAATATGAGTTCTCTTAAAATGAGCTTGATTAAAAACAAACAACTCTTTCTTGACGTATAGTCAGAAGAACACATTACTGTTTTTATTTTGATCTGCTTTTTTAAGATATATCATTGTGACAAAATTAGAAAAGCGAAAGTTAAAGCTTTACTTTAAACTCTCGCTTTGACGTTTGGCGTCCCCGGCGCGATTCGAACGCGCGGCCTTTCGCTTAGGAGTTAAGTTGTCCGCTTCGTATCGTATGGTTCGTGGTGTTCTAAAATACCGAAAAATCCTTGAAAATCAACACTTTTGATCGAACTTTGTGCTGTATGGTGGTGCCAGATATTCCACCGTATTAGCCAGTTTCGGGGCAAAATCAGTCCCCGTATTAGCCACTTTATTAGCACATTTTATTAGCCACACCAAGAGCAAGCCCTTCAAAGGCTGTTTTGGATGCTCTCATTTTACAACGATTTTGAATACGCTACAAGGGAGAGTGCCGCAAAGCGCTCTCCCTTGTTCTATATACATCTTTATTTGGAGGTGAAGCCCGTGGCCGCATTGCCCTTGCCATATTATTACGGTTATGAGGCCGAACAGTTTTCTTTCTACCGCATACCAAAGCGACTTTTTGAAGATGACCGCTTCCGGGGCGTGTCAACCGACGCGAAGCTGCTTTATGGTATGCTGCTTGACCGCATGGCCTTATCTATAAAGAATGGCTGGTTGGACGAGCAAGGCCGCGTGTTCATCTACTACCCTGCTGATGAAATCATGTCGGTATTACATTGCCGAAGTGAAAAAGCGGCAAAGCTGATGGCGGAGCTGGACTGCAAAAAAGGCATAGGTCTGATTGAGCGCGTCAATCACGGTCAAGGCCGTCCCACGATGATCTATGTCAAAAACTTCGCAGCTCTGCCACCGCCTTAGAAATACTGAGCTTTTTATGACAGGATCAGTCTGCCTATTTTCAGAACTTCGATTATCGAATTTCAAGACCTTTGATTATCGAAGTCCTTGACTTTCGGAAATCGAAAACTAATAAGACTGAGTATAACAAGACTAAGAGAGTAAGAAAGAATACTCTCCGAGAAAAGAATAATTGCTGTGTAAAACTTGGAGCCGGGAGGCTCCTTTTTTGTTGGAGGTGTTTTCGTGAAAACAATCGCCCTTGCAAATCAGAAAGGCGGCGTCGGCAAGACCACCACAGCCGCCAGCCTTGCCATTGGTCTTTCCCGGCAAGGTAAAAAAGTCCTTTTGGTGGACGCAGATGCCCAGGGCAACCTGACCCAGATGCTCGGCTGGCCGCAGCCGGATGAGCTTTCCCCTACGCTGGCCAATCTCATGGGCAAGATCATCACCGACCAGCCCGTCAGCGCCAATGAGGGCATCCTGCATCACGAATCCGGCGTTGATCTGCTGCCGGCAAACATCGAGCTGTCTGCGCTGGAGGTCACGCTGGTCAATGCCATGAGCCGTGAAACGGTCATGCGGCAGCTTTTGTCCACCGTGCAGGATCGTTATGACTATGCCCTCATCGACTGTATGCCCTCGCTGGGTATGCTGACCATCAACGCTCTGGCAGCGGCGGACAGTGTTCTTATCCCATGTCAGGCTAACTACCTGTCCACCAAGGGCTTGAAGCTGTTGTTGGGATCGGTGGCCAAGGTACGGCGACAGATCAACCCATTGCTGAAAATCGATGGCATCCTGCTGACCATGGTGGATAGCCGTACCAACAATGCAAAAAGCATCATCGCGGCCCTGCGGCAGACCGGACGTGATCTCCGGGTATTGAATACGGAGGTGCCTTTCTCTGTCCGGGCGGCAGAGTGTAGCGTAGAGGGTAAGAGCATTTTCGCCCATGACCCAGGCGGCAAAGTAGCCGAAGGCTACGCAAATCTGACCAAGGAGGTGTTGAAACTTGAAAAGCAGCGCGAAAAAAGTAGAGCTGGCATCGGTCGATGATCTGTTTACCACCGAGGAAAGCCGCGCCGACGCGGGGCGGGAAAAGGTGGTAGAAATCTCTTTGAGCGAGCTACACCCGTTCAAGGGACACCCCTTCAAGGTCAAAGATGATGATGCCATGATGGAAACAGCGGACAGCATCCGGCAGTACGGCGTTCTGGTTCCGGCGATTGCCAGACCCGACCCCAGCGGCGGCTATGAGCTGGTAGCCGGACACAGGCGGCATCGGGCCAGCGAACTGGCAGAGAAAGAAACCATGCCGGTGATTGTCCGGGATTTGGACGATGACGCCGCCACGATTATCATGGTTGACAGCAATTTACAACGGGAAAGCCTGCTCCCCAGCGAAAGGGCTTTTGCCTACAAAATGAAATTGGAGGCCATGAAACATCAGGGAGAACGCATGGATTTAACTTGTGCCCAAGTTGGGCACAAGTCCGATGGAAAGAAATCAAGAGATATTTTAGCAGAACAGGTAGGTCAAAGTCGCAATCAAATTCAGCGGTATATTCGCCTGACCGAGTTAATCCCCGAACTGCTGAACATGGTGGACGAAAAGAAAATTGCCCTGAACCCGGCCTATGAGCTGTCCTTTCTCAAAAAAGAAGAACAGACCCAGCTTTTGGACGCGATGGACAGCGAACAGGCCACCCCCTCCCTTTCCCAAGCCCAGCGGCTCAAGAAATTCAGTCAGGAGGGGCGTTTATCCATAGACGTAATGCGGGCGATTATGGGCGAGGAAAAGAAAAGCGATCTGGACAAGGTGACGTTTACCTCCGACACCCTGCGGAAGTATTTTCCCAAAAGCTATACCCCTGCCCGGATGCAGGAAACCATCATCAAACTGCTGGAACAGTGGCAGAAAAAGCGTCAGAGAGATCAGGAACGCTGAAAGGAGCACCTATGAGAGATCACGTTGCCAGGGAGTTAAAGGGCCACAACATACTGGCTGTGGAACGGTTTCAGGATAAGACCCGCTGGATGGTGGAGTTTTCCGTCCTGCGGCCCCGCACCGCCTACGGCGCACCCGGCGATGAAACGCGCCTGTTTCTGGACGAGGACGGCTACCAGGCCGTTCTCGCCAGCCAGAAACGCCGGGACATCAAAATCAAACGGTATGCCCGCGTCATTGAGGGGCATATCCTGGACTTCAAGCCCAAAAAGAAACGCCACCCGTAAACCCGACAAATTGAGAGGAAGGAATGAATATGTGTACCGTTAAGGAAATCAGAGAAGCCATCCGGGAGGACTGCCGCTCCCAGCGAAACATGGAAACCATTGAGATTGACCGGATTTTTCAAACCCTGACGTTTCCGCAGTTAGAGAGCCTGTTTGACAAACCGCCCATGCCGCCGTTTTTTCACCGGTACAGGCAGAAGTCAGCCAGCAAATGAACGCCGCAATTCTTTTTACGGGATTGTGGCTTTTTTCATGCCCTGGGAAACGAAAGGAGTGCAGAAAATGGCCGTTTTTCGCGTAGAACGCACACAGGGATACACCGTTATGAGCAACTATCATCTGCGGGACAAGAGCCTGAGCCTGAAAGCAAAGGGCCTGCTGTCCCAGATGCTCTCACTGCCGGAGGATTGGGACTACACCCTTTCCGGCCTGGCTGTTATCAACCGGGAAAGCAAGGACGCCATCCGCTCCGCAGTCAATGAGCTGGAAAAGGCGGGGTACATCAAGCGCCGCCAGACCACCGACGCGGGCGGCAAGTTCAGCGCCAACGAGTATGTGATTTATGAGCGTCCGGTAACAGAGGAACCGCCCGCCCAACCGTTGTTGGAAAAACCGTTGTCGGGTTTTCCGACAACGGATAATCCGTCAACGGGAAAACCGTCAACGGAAAATCCAACGCAAATAAATATAGAGAAATTAAATACCCAAAAATCAATTACTGACGGATCAATTACCGATTCCCTTCCCTTCCGGGGAACGGCGGCAAAGCCACCGGAACCGAAGCGAAGGGAAACGATGTCACTGACAGAGATGGAAAGTTATCGGGAGCTGATTTTGGAGAATATCGAGTATGACTGCCTCAAACAGCGGTTTGGGACCTACCGGGAGGATTTGGACGAGATCGTGGAGCTTCTGGTGGAAGCCGTCTGCGCGAAACGTAAGACCACCCGGATTGCCGGGGCGGACTTCCCCCATGAGGTGGTGCGTTCCCGCTTCCTGAAGCTGGACAGCTCCCACATCGAGTTTGTCATGGACTGCCTGCAAAAGAACACCACCGAGGTACGGAACATGAAACAATACCTTTTGACGGTGCTGTTCAACGCGCCCACCACCATGAGCAACCATTACACCTCACAGGTCAACCACGATATGTACGGCGGCTTCTGAAAGCTGGCCGTTTTTGTCTGCCCGGAACTGCCGGGAGAAAGGAATCTGTTATGAAACGACCGCTTGCGTATATCACCGCTCCCTGGAGCAAGAACCCCCATGAAAACGCGGCAAACGCCGCCAGCTACTGCCGCCAGGTGTATGACGCCGGATATTCCCCGGTCTGCCCTGTTTTGTTCCTGCCGCTGTTTTTGAAGGATGAAATCCCCCAGGAACACAAGGACGGAATCGACATCGCCAGAGATTACCTGCGCCGCTCCCATGTGCTAGTGGTCTGCGGACACTCGACCGATGAAACGGTCAAAAACGATATTGCCACCGCGGAACGCCTGCGGATCACCGCCACCACGCTGGACGGGATTCTGACGGTGAAAGGCCAGGGCCGGGAGAAAGGGGGCGCACACCATGCCTGAGCAAAAGACCATCGGCCAGCTGATGGAGGAAATGCGGCTTAAAGCCGGGGCGCGGGAGTATTCCGGCCATAGTTACATGGACTTAAACCGGTTCGCGGAGGACACCCGGCACATGATTATTTTTGATACCCTGACCGCTGATTCCCCTGTTGGCTGGAAAGGGGAACGCAGCCGCGCCTTTCTCACCGAGGAGGGATATAAAAAGTCCCTGGAACGCCAGGAACAGGGGTATATCAGGATTGTGAGCCATGCGAAGGTCCGAAACGGAAACCTGCGCTATGACCGGCAAGACCAGCTCCGATAGAGAAACCATGCAGAAAATCCATAGAGAGGAGGCGAAACACCCATGCAGGACGAAGTGGAAAGCAAAACCCTGACGCTCATTGTCAGCGGCACAAAGTTCACCGGCAGGCTGTTCAAAGCGGCGATTATGAAGTATCTGGCGCACCTGAAAGAGCAAAAGATGCAGAAACAGCGGGAAAAGGGCGCGGAGGTCAAGCCCCAGGGAAAGCAGACGGTGAAACAGCTCATCGGGCAGAACCAGGGCGTGTCCAATCTTGAGATCACAGACCCCTCCATCAAGGCGTTTGAACGGGTTGCCCGGAAGTACGGCGTGGATTACGCGGTAAAGAAGGATCGCAGCTGCTCCCCGCCCAAGTACCTGGTCTTTTTCAAGGCCCGCGACGCGGACGCGCTGACCTCGGCATTTACCGAGTACACCCAGAAGAAGGTCCGCAAGGCGTCCCGCCCGTCTGTGCTGGCGAAGCTGAACCAGTTCAAGGAGCTGGTGAAAAACGCGGTGGTGGACCGCACAAAGCGAAAGGAGCTGGAACGATGAAAAAGCCCCTGAACATCAAGAAGCTCGTTTTGCTGAACCTGCCCTATATCCTGATGGGGCTGTTCGCCACCAACTTCGGGGAGGCGTGGCGGATGGCCCAGGGCGCGGACGCTTCGGGAAAGGTATTGTCCCTGATCTCCGTCCTTCCGGCTGCTCTTGGAAGTTTCTGGCCCAGCTTTCACCCGCTGGACCTGCTGGTCGGGCTGTGCTGCGGCGCGGCGCTCCGGCTGGCTGTTTACCTGAAAGGCAAAAACGCTAAGAAGTACCGCCCGAATATCGAGTACGGTTCCGCGAGATGGGGAAATTCCCAAGACATCGCCCCTTATGTCGATCCGGTATTCCAGAACAATGTAATCCTCACCCAGACGGAACGCCTTACCATGAGCAGCCGCCCCAAGGACCCCAAGACCGCCCGCAACAAAAATGTGCTGGTCATCGGCGGTTCCGGCTCCGGCAAGACCCGCTTCTGGCTCAAGCCCAACCTAATGCAGCTCCATAGCTCGTATGTGGTTACTGATCCGAAAGGCACAATCCTGGTCGAATGTGGAAAGCTGCTCCAACGGGGCGCGCCGAAGCTGGATAAGGACGGAAAGCCCATGAAGGACAAGAACGGCAAAACCATCTATGAACCGTACCGGATCAAGGTGCTGAATACCATCAACTTCAAAAAATCCATGAAATACAATCCTTTCGCCTATATCCACAGCGAAAAGGACATTTTGAAGCTGGTGACAACCTTAATCGCCAACACCAAGGGCGAGGGGAAAGCCAGTGACGATTTCTGGGTCAAAGCGGAAACGCTGCTGTACTGCGCCCTGATTGGATATATCCACTACGAGGCCCCGGTGGAGGAACAGAACTTCTCCACCCTGATTGAGTTTATTAACGCGATGGAGGTCCGGGAGGACGATGAGGAATACAAAAACCCCGTTGACCTGATGTTTGACGCGCTGGAATCCGAGAAGCCCAACCATTTCGCGGTGCGGCAGTACAAAAAATATAAGCTGGCGGCGGGCAAAACCGCAAAATCTATACTGATTTCCTGCGGCGCGCGGCTGGCGGTATTCGATATTGCCGAGCTGCGGGAGGTCACAGCCTATGATGAGCTGGAACTGGACACCCTGGGGGACAAAAAAACCGCCCTGTTCCTTATTATGAGCGATACCGATGACAGCTTTAACTTCCTGATTTCCATGTGCTACACCCAGCTGTTTAATCTGCTCTGTGAAAAAGCGGATGATGTGTACGGCGGCAGGCTCCCGGTCCATGTGCGCTGCCTGATTGACGAGTGCGCCAACATCGGGCAGATTCCAAAGCTGGAAAAGCTGGTAGCCACCATCCGAAGCCGGGAGATTTCCGCCTGTCTGGTATTGCAGGCGCAGTCCCAGTTAAAGGCCATCTACAAGGACAACGCAGACACCATCATCGGAAATATGGACACTTCCATCTTTCTGGGCGGCAAAGAACCCACCACCTTAAAGGAGTTAGCCGCCGCCCTGGGAAAAGAAACCATTGACACTTACAACACCGGGGAGAGCCGGGGGCGGGAAACCTCCCACTCTCTCAACTATCAGAAATTGGGGAAAGAGTTGATGAGCCAGGATGAGCTTGCGGTGATGGACGGGGGAAAATGTATCCTCCAGCTGCGGGGCGTCCGCCCGTTTTTGTCGGATAAGTATGACATCACCAGGCACCCCAATTTCCAGTACACCGCCGACGCGGACGATAAGAACGCCTTTGACATTGAAGCGTTTCTGTCCACCCGGCTCAAACCAAAACCCAACGAGGTCTACGATGTGTTTGAAGTTGACGTAGACACCGAGGGCGAATAATCCCGTTCCGCAAGAAAGGAGTGATCTTATCTACCCGCCAGGGTCCCTGAAACCTGCCTCGGTTGAGGCCATTGGCGTACAAAGCGGACAGCTCAACAAAAAAATGAAGAAGGAGGATAGCCGGAATCGAGCCGCCCAAAATTCAGGGCGGTTTTGTTGTCCGGCTTTTGTATGCCTATGAACCAACACTAACCACAAAGCGATTCCGGCTAAATTAAAGTATGGAATTTTTCAACAGCGCAATCGAAGTTTTGCAGACCCTCGTGATCGCACTGGGAGCCGGCCTCGGTATCTGGGGCGTCATCAACCTGCTGGAAGGTTATGGCAATGATAACCCTGGGGCCAATGCTCATGTACGGTAAGGAAGCAAGCAACCGAAAACAAGAGATAGACCGCCAG
>OLRX01001156.1_pt1 | contig 20822 bp, 17 predicted proteins | sample 1672991 | NCBI WGS metagenome assembly OLRX01 (sample SAMEA3136744, study PRJEB25190) | human gut metagenome | biome: human gut; feature: human-associated habitat; material: faeces | place: Austria | collected 2013
ACCAGAGTTCCAAACCGAACCGGCGTTTCAAACTGAATCGGATTTTCAGATCGTATTTCTCCGCACGGCACGGCAAGATACATGGCGAGGCTGTTTTCCTCAGTTACAAACTCAGGCATATGCCCGAAAAACCCCTCTCCCGTGTATTTTCCAAAGGCCTCTCTTCTGACCCATATATCGAAGAATCCATCCAGGCCGCTGCCTTTCACATATTCTTTCTCTCTCTCTGAAAAAAAACGCCCGGCAATCTTGGCAAAATTACAGGGCTTGACGTATTGCACATCCAGTCCGCAGTTAAATGGCCCCATGAGACATGCCCACAGAGACTCGCTGTGACTTATGCTGAAATGTATATCCAGTTTTTCAAAAAAAGGCTTGCCAGTCTTACTGCGGCAGATTTTTTCGCTTCGCAGTTCATTTTCGGACACGCCGTAAGATAAAGCCGCCTGTCTGATCAAGACTTCTCTGTCTTTGCTGAAGTCCTTCCTATCGTCTCGTTCCAGGAGAAAAAGCTGAAAACTATTTTTCATTTTTCTTTTCTGACAGTCTTTCCAACACGCGCTTATACCCATCTGCTCCGTAAACAAGACACTTGTTTATTCTGCTTATGGTCGCCGTGGACGCTGAAGTCTGCGCCTCTATTTCAGTATAAGTTTTCTTTTCCGAAAGAAGCTTGGCGACTTGCAGTCTCTGGGAAATGGAATGTATCTCATTGATGGTGCATATATCTTCAAAAAATCTGTAACAGTCCTCCACGTCTCTGAGTGTCAGAATCGCTTCGAACAATTCGTCTATGTCATCTCTCTTAAGCTTTGAATCGTATGACATTGCAGCCTCTCCTTTCATCAATTTCTGCTTAACCTTTTATCTGCAGACTTATTTAAAAAATTATATCATTGTACTTATAGTTCGTCAAACTGTATTTCTGCGTATTTCCTCAACCATGAACTGCAGCCTTTTCGCGCCCTGCCAAACCTGTAAATCAAGGTTTCCGATGAGGCACGCCGGATTACCCGACAAGTCGACGTCCTGAGCCCTGCCGAAAAGCACGCATTGGATTTTTGCACCGCTTGCTGAACTTTGGGCTGAAAATCTGGCATGCTGCTGTCTGTCGCCCATGTATCTCACGTCAGAAATTATGGTGTTGTCCAGCTCTATTGACGGCTTTCTGTTTTTGCTGCCGAAAGGAGCGAGCAGCTCAAACTGCTGGGCTAAAGCTAAAGTCAAATCCTCTTCATCGAGGTTTAAATCTACAGTATATTTTCTTTCAAATATATTGCTGTCCTGCCGGCGTATAAGCGACATCTCCTTTAAGAGGCCCTCTTTCAATTGGTCAAAATATTCCTTCTTTATGAGAAAACCGCATGCTCCCGAATGACCGCCGAATTTTTCAAACAGATTTTCCTGGGTTTTTAAAAGCTGGTAAAGGTTCACGCCCTCGACGCTTCTGCCTGTGCCTTTGAGATAACGGTCATCCTCTCCTGAAGGAGTCACTATTATGGTTGGCCTGTAATACGTCTCCTTTATCTTGCCTGCCACTATGCCCGTAATTCCTTCGTGCGCTCCGTCAGCTTTTATAATGATTATATCCTGCAGATCATCCTTGTCTATATTCTCGGCGCAAGCTCTGAATGTCTCATCCTGCAAATTTTTTCTCAGTCTGTTTTTCTTAAGTATATCTTCGACTATCCTGTCCTGCTCACGATCGTTCAAGTCTCTGCAGAGAAGTTCCACCGCCTGAGAAGCGTCGTCTATCCTGCCTGTAGCATTCAGGTGGGGAACTACAATATAGCTTATATTTTCGGACGAAACGCTGCCTTTTTTGAGAGAAGCACCTTCAATAAGCTTTGTGAGACCTTTTCTCCTGCCGGAGTTTATCACCCGCATTCCGAATTTTGTCATGGTTCTGTTTTCGTCGATCAGCGGCATTATATCCCCTATGGTACCGATCGCCACCAGGTCTAAAACTTCAGTAAGTACCGATTTGGGAAGTCCTGCTTTCTGCTGGATACCCTGAGCTACTTTGAACGCTACGCCGCAGCCTGACAGGGCTTTAAAAGGATATTGCGACTTGGGGTGTTTAGGATTTATCAGCAGACAGTCAGCCATCACATCGGTGATATTGTGATGATCGGTGACCAGTATCCTCATTCCCAGCTCTCGGGCATACCGCGCCTCTTCATAGGAAACGCTTCCGCAGTCGACGGTGATAATAAAATCCGCTCCGCTGTCAGCTATTGTCTTTATTGCTTCCATATTGAGCCCGTATCCCTCTTCAAAGCGGGAGGGTATGTAGTAGCCCAGCTTGTCGTCAGTGGTGAGCTTCCTCAAAACATCCATCATCAAAGCTGTAGAAGTTATGCCGTCCGCATCGTAATCTCCATATATGCAGATTCTTGAGCCCGCTTTGATTTCGGCTAAAATCAAATCCACTCCTGCCTCCATATCGGGAAGCAGGAATGGATCATACGTTTTCTGCGGTTTATCTGAGAGGAATTCCAACATCTCTTCTTCCGAGTCTATTCCTCTGTTCTTTAAAAGCTGTATTATAATCGGATTTATTTCCATTCTATTAACCTACATAATTCAGCGGCTCTACTACCTGTCCGTTTTCACGCACTTCAAAGTGTAGATGCGGTCCTGTGGACACGCCTGTACTTCCGACCAAACCTATAACCTGACCGGCGCTTACAGTCTGGCCTACAGAAACTCTTCTTGATCCCGTACTCATGTGTCCGTATAAGCTGGTTATACCTCCGCCATGGTCGATTATTATGCACTCGCCATATCCGCCGTAGTATGAAGACAATATCACCGTTCCTGGCGCTGCCGCCAATACGTTGGTTCCTGATCCCGCCGCAATATCAATACCTGAATGATACCTCCATGTGCCGTACACAGGATGCATTCTCCAGCCGAAATAGGACGTCAGATAGTGGCTGGCAGGAGCAGGCCATACCCATGCTCCATCTCCCTTATACTCCGTATCTGGACTGGTCATGCTCTGAATCTTGGAGGTAAGAGCTTCAGCTTCAGCAAGAAGCTCGTCTTCTCTCGCCTCAAGCTCAGACTTAAGTTCATCCAGCTCTTTTTTGTCTTCGTCAAGTTCAGTTTTTTTTGCAGCGAGATCATTCTTCTCTTCCTGCAGCTGTGCTTTGATGACTTCCAGCTCCTCGGCCTCCTGCTGAAGAGTCTTTAAAACTTCCATATCATTTCTGTATATTCTCTGGATCATATCCAGATTGCTGAGAAACTCAGATATGCTGTTTGAGCCGAGCAGTACGTCTACATATCCTATGGAGCCGTTTTTATACATGACTCTGAGGCGTTCGTTGAGGCCGTCCTCTCTTTCCTGCATGTCCTTTTGCTTCTGCTGTATCTCAGCTTCCGTCTGAGAGATCTTGCTATTGGCCTCGGCAATTTCACCGTTAAGCACGCTGACCTTTTCATTCAGTTCGTCGATTCTGTCCTTTGTTTCAGCCAACTGATTGGATACCTGCTCTTTTTCGTCTTTCACATCTGAAAGTTCGTCTTCAAGTTCTCCCTTGGTTTCTGCCGCATAAGTAGGCAGCGCAAGAGAAACGGTAACTGCAAGTATCAATAAAACTGATAAGAATTTTCTTTTCATCGGGTTTTCCTCTCTCATCTGTTATATTTATGCATCCAGGAATTTTCTCATGGAAATGATGCTGCCCCAGGCGCCTATGCTTACGCCCAGAGCTATGAATATCGCCAGCATATTTCCGGCCATGTAGCTTACAGGTATGAGCGGACATGAAACGATGGCCATAATCTGAGGGCCCATGCCTGATACTACGCTGTTATATATCAATGTAACTATGCCTGTAGATACGAGTGCGCCGATGAGACCTATGATTATTCCCTCAGAGATGAACGGACCTCTGATAAACCAGTTGGTGGCTCCGACATATTTCATTATTCGTATCTCTTTGGCTCTGGCAAATACAGTCAGCTTTACGGTGTTCGACACTACTACGACAGACACTACGACAAGGAAAGCCATGACTATCAGGGCGCCTATCTGGAGGAAGTTGGTTACCTTTGTCAGCTTTTCCACCGTCTCCTGATAGAACTGAACATCTTCCACTCCTTCAAGATCTTTGCTGTGCTCTGATACAGCCGCAGCTGATTCCGCAGACTCTACCTCGACCAGAACGGAAGCAGGCAGCGGGTTGTCACCGAGCGAATCGAGAAGATAACCGCTGTCTCCCCATCTCTCTTTCATGATTTCCAGAGCTTCTTCTTTGCTTCTGTACGTCACGTTTTTCACACCGTCCTGTTTTTCCAGGTCACCCATTACGGTCTGCACCTGCTCCTCACTGGCTTCGTCCAGCATGAAAATCTCAACCTGATCGTAATCCTGTTTTACTACTTCGGTAAATAGGTTCAGGTTCACTGTAATAAGGAAAAATATTCCGAGAATCAACAGCATGGCCAGTATGGAAAAGATCGAGGCCAAACTCATTCCCTTATTTCTGAATATCTGCGTAAAACCCTGCTTGATGTTGTAAAGTAAACTATTCAAGTCCCTTCACCTCCTCATCAAGTACGTAAATGCCTTCTCTGTCGCGGACGATCTTGCCTTTTTCTATGGCTATTACCCTCTTCTTCATTCTGTCTACGATATCTTTCGCATGGGTTACCATGACTATGGTGGTGCCCCTGAGATTTATCTGCTCAAGCAGATCCATTATCTCCGCAGCCGTAACGGGGTCCAGATTACCCGTAGGCTCATCGGCAATTAAAACGGTAGGATTGTTGACTATGGCCCTGGCGATGGCTACTCTCTGCTGCTCCCCAGCTGAAAGCTCATCCGGGTACTTGTTGGCCTTGTCTGTAATTCCTACCAAGCTCAATATCTGCGGCACCTGCTTCCTTATCTGCTTTCTGCTCTTATGCAGAACCTCCATGGCAAAGGCCACATTTTCAAAAACCGTTTTCTTAGGCAAAAGGCGGAAATCCTGAAAAACAGTTCCAACCTTTCTTCTCAGTTCAGGAACCTCTCTGTTGCTCAGAGTGGTGACCTCTTTTCCGTCTACTATAATACTGCCGCTGTCGGCATTTATTTCTTTTAAAATCAATTTGATAAAAGTTGACTTACCTGCACCGCTGGGGCCGACCAAAAATACGAAGTCCCCTTTGTTTATATGTACGCTCACATCTTCTAAACCAACATTGGTACGATAAGTTTTGGTGACATGATCAAAATTAATCATATTTTCCCCCTTATAGTACGTCTTTCTGCAAATACATATTTATTATACTACATTTCGACACTAAATGGAATAGAAAATCATGGCAGTAATGTGTAGTTCCTGTGATGTTAATATAATTCAAGGATGTAATCGGCCATCTCTTCTGTGGCAATGTCTATCATGCCGGAGGTTTCTGCCGAATCTTTCCAAAGGAAGAAATCTCCTCTGTGTCCGATATACTTCTCGGCAGCTTTCAGAGAGGCTTTTGAACTTATCATGTTGTATACCAGTTTAGTCTTCGCGGGATATCTTTTAAAGCACTTCCTAACGGTTTCCGCACCGGCTGCGGCAAAGGCGGTTTCAGTTCTGGCTATACATATTATCAAATCCAGCTTGTCCGCTATGTCCCTGCGAAGCTCATATTCTCCAGAGCTGCTGAAAGTCCCGGTACCGGCACGTACTGCACGGCTGCCAGCATTGCCGTACAGCAAAGAGCAGGCAACGCCGCCAGGCAGCGGTGGACTTCCAACAGCCTCAAGCAGCGGCGGATCATCCCATATTACGTATTCGCCGGCTATATCTTCAGGCAGCAGAAGACATGCGGGGGAATCAGCTTTCCTGACCGCCCAATTGACGCCGCGGAAAAGATTTACCCTGTTTGAAGTATTCTCTCCTATAGATTTCATAAAAAAGAAGTCGGAAAACCTGCCGGGAAAAATCCCGTTCTGCAGACCCATCTCGTAAAATACCAAAGGTCTAAGGCTGCACGACAGACACCTGCAGATGTGAGTTTCCAGATACGCCGTTCTTTCAGTTTTTTTAGCCATTGCAAGGGCTAAGGACGTGGCTACATAAGTCGCCCCTGATCTTCTGCACGCCCCCATTATTCCTATCGTTTTGCTGTGTTTTCTGATTTTATCTCTCACTTATCTCTCTTCCCACTCTCAGGGTTTTCGGTGATGCATCTTTCCGTTTAATAGATTTTATGTCGGAAAAAGGCACGGGGCAACGATAAAATGAGAATCTTGCAAAAAAAAGGATTTTATTGACGGATTTCAGGATTTTATTGCCAAAGAAAAAATCCCCGAAAGCAGGTGACGGTCAATTATAAGGTGCAGGCCAACTATAATATATCGGGCAGCCACAAGGTACCGGCCGTCCCGAATGATACGTCAGTGTCTTATCAGCATCTGCTTTCAGGGAAATTTATTCTATTCTTCATATTTCACTATCAGCTCTATGGTATCAGGAAGCTGTGAGAGTTCTGTCTCGGCGACGCTGTACGGATATGTAATTATCTGAGATACCGCTTCCCCCTCTCCCGGCTCTTTGAACAGGGCATGGACCTGCATATTGGTTCCGTTCTTGCTTTTTTCAAGGCGAATGTCTTCTATATCGACCGAATACCCGGCCGTAGGCTTTTCACCTCTGGTTACCACGACATAGACTTTGCCGTCTATGAGACAGCCGAGAGCTCTTTCCAGTTCCCTGTACTCCGGAATGACTTCCGTCTCTATGGATTTAGGAATTTTATCCTTGTCAAGCTGCTCAAAGCTGACTTTCCAGGGATCCGCCCAAGACGCCTGTGCTCAAAACAGCCCAAACAACTGCCGCAGCGGCGATCACTGCGCCTGTCACGATCAAAGTACGTTTCGAAGGCTTCCTCAATATTTTTTTCTTTGTATCTTCAGACATAAAAAATCTCCTTTCCCTCACAAAGATTCATAATATCTTATGAGTGAAAGGAGACCGATATTCATAATTATGGAAATGCCGTTCTCTGATTAAATCAAGGATTTGACAGCTGCTTCGATATCGTCGGCAGTCATATGGTATTTTTTCTTCAGTTCGTCCGGCTTGCCCGACTCACCGAAAGTGTCCTGCTGGCCTACCATGGCTATTTTGACAGGATGCTTTCTGCTCAAAACCTCGGCAACCGCACCTCCGAGACCTCCTATGACGGAATGTTCCTCGGCCGTGACTACAGGTCCGGTTTCGGCTGCTTCGACGAGAATTTCTTCATCTATCGGCTTTATAGTATGCATATCTATCACGCCTATCTCTATGCCTTCCGCTGCAAGCCTTTCAGCTGCTTCCATCGCCTCGCTTACCATTATTCCTGTCGCAACTACCGTCGCTTTATCACCACGGCGCAGCCAGTTGCCCCTGCCCAGCTTTATATCCGCTCCCTGCTGATAAAATACAGGGACAGCCGCTCTGCCCAAACGTATGTAGCAAGGGCCGTCATAGCTTATAGCCTGCCTCAGCAGCTCTTCGGCAGAAACTCCATCGCAAGGGTTTATCACTGTCATTCCCGGGATCGTCCTCATCAGAGCCAAGTCCTCGAATGTCTGATGGCTGGCACCGTCTTCACCTACTGTTATTCCTGCATGGGTAGCGCAGATCTTGACGTTGGCTCCTGTATATCCTATGGAATTCCTGATTACCTCAAAAGCTCTTCCTGCTGCGAACATGGCGAAGGTGCTGGCGCACACCACTTTTCCTGAAAGCGCCAAGCCGCAGGCCGCCGCATATAAGTCCTGTTCGGCGATTCCCATGTTGAAAAATCTTTCCGGGTAAGCCTTGGCAAAGTCCGCGGTCATCGTTGATTTGGAAAGGTCCGCGTCCATAACGATCAAATTGGGATTTTCTTTTCCTATCTCCACCAGAGCTTTGCCGTAGGCCTGTCTGGTTGCCATCTTCTCTGCCATTATACCTCACCTCCCAGTTCTTCGACCGCCTGTTTCGCCTGTGCGTCGTCAGGCGCTTTTCCATGCCATCCGGCCTGGTCTTCCATAAAGGAAACTCCGCGGCCTTTGTGGGTCTTCGCTATTATTACAGTCGGCTTTCCCTTACATTCTCTCGCCTTGTCAAAAGCGTCGAATATCTGACCGAAATCGTGACCGTCTATGACGATTACGTTGAAGCCGAAGGATTTGAATTTTTCATCTATCGGGCTCACCGTCATCACGTCGTCGTTGCTTCCGTCGATCTGAAGTCCGTTCCAGTCCACTATGGCGCAAAGGTTGTCCAGCTTGTAGTGAGCAGAAGCCATGGCTGCCTCCCAGATCAGGCCTTCCTGGAGCTCTCCGTCGCCCAAAAGCGTATAAATTCTTCCCGGGTCTTTGTCAAGCTTATTAGCCATGGCCATTCCAACACACACGGCAAAACCCTGTCCCAGAGATCCTGTCGACATCTCTATTCCAGGGACTTTATGCATGTTGGGATGTCCCTGAAGACGGCTTCCCAGCTTTCTCAGAGTGAGCAGCTCTTCTTTGGGAAAATATCCTTTCTCAGCCAGAGCGGCGTACTGAACAGGGGCCGCATGTCCTTTTGACAGAACGAACTTGTCCCTGCCTTTCATCTTTGGTTCTTCAGGGTTTACATTCATTTCCCTGAAATACAGGGCGGTAACTATGTCCGCCGCTGAAAGCGAGCCTCCCGGATGTCCCGATCCGGCGCTATGTACTTCTTCAATTACGTCGGTCCTGATGCGGGAAGCTATCTTCTCGTATTCCTTAAAATCCATACTTTCCTCCAATGCTTTTATATCGTCAAGGGAGGGCCTTGGCTTCCGCGGCCCCTCCCTGATTACCTTATTCTATTCTAACGGTTTTCCATCGAATTGGCAATTCCCAAACTTACGCTGAGAGCTTTTTCTACGTCGGGAATCTGATTTTCGCTCAAAGTGCCTATCCTTTCTTTCAACCGCTGCTTATCTATAGTTCTAAGCTGTTCCAAAAGAACTACCGAATTTTTGCTGAGTCCGCCCTGTGTCGCCTCAAGCTGGACATGAGTCGGCAACTTCGCCTTGCCTGTCTGTGATGTGACGGCAGCCACGATTATCGTCGGGCTGTATTTGTTTCCTACGTCATTCTGTACTACCAGTACAGGCCTTACTCCCCCTTGTTCAGAGCCTACAACAGGACTTAGATCAGCAAAAAACAGATCTCCTTTTTTTACTATCAAGTCCAACACTCCCTTTATCTCAAATCTTTTCCCCTGGTGTTGATTATCAGTCTAGAATTTTCTTCAAAGCTATGGCAGTATAATATGCCAAATCTCCGGCTGTGAGGCCGTATTCCCCTATGGCCTCTGCCGCCAGGTCTCCCGCAGCTCCGTGAATAAATACTCCGCACAAAGCGGCCTCTTCAGCGGAAAGTCTTTCTCCGCTGAATTTCTTCTGACCGGCAAGCCCAGTGATTATACCTGTAAGCACATCGCCTGAGCCTGCCGTAGCCATGCCGGGGTTCCCTGTAGTATTAATATATGTTTTTAGCTGTCCGGCGGCTACTAGCGTTTCATGTCCCTTAAGAACCACTATTGCGCCTGTCTTCTCGCGAAGCTTGTCTGCTGCCGCAAGTCTGTGAGCCTGCAAGGAGCTCCCGTCCCCGCCGGTGAACAGCTCCTCTGTCTCGCATGCCAGCAGTCTCCCGGCTTCTCCAGCCAACAGCCTCTCGGCTTCTCCCCAATGTGGAGTTATGACAGTCGTGCCATGATCGCGCTCTTTAAGAAGGCTGAACAGATTCCTTTTTGCTATAATGTTGAGTCCGTCTGCATCAATCACCAGAGTTTTTCTGAATTTCTTTATTATCGCTGTAACTGCTTCGACGCTTTCCTCGCTTTCCCCCAATCCAGGACCTATGGCCGCCGCGTCGTATCGGTCAAGATCTATTTTTGAAAAGTCGCGTTCAAGACATGTGGCTTCCGGAACGCCTGTCTGAACTATGGGAAATAGATTTTCAGGTATGGTTGCTTGAACGAGTCCGCTTCCTGCTCTGAGCGCCGCTCTGGCCGAGAGAACCGCCGCACCTGCCATTCCTTTGGAGCCTGCGGCTATCAAAATCCGTCCGCAGTCGCCCTTATGTATTTCCCTTTTTCGCTTTTCAATGATAGTCTTGACAAATTTTTCATCAATAATACTCGTATTCATAAAATTTCTCCGATGTACTTTTTTCAGATATATCAATGACCAAACAAAATTCATAAAAAGAAGCGGATAAATTCCGCTTCTATCAAAATCACAGCCCCAAAATAAGTGTCGCCATCAGGAAATAAATCAAGACGGAAACTGTATCTGTGAGCGAGCTTATAACAGGGTTGGCCATGAGAGCCGGATCCGCACCTATCTTTTTGGCCAGCATAGGAACCATGCCGCCCAGGCACTTGGCAAAGGCGACGATAAGAATCATGGAGATGCACACAGTCAGCGCGATGTTCCATGCTTCACCGTCTATGAGCATGATTTTCGTGAAATTCAGCACGCTTAAAATCAGCCCTATGCAAAGGCTTATTCTCAGTTCCTTCCAGAGTACTTTCAGTGCGTCGTCAAAGTCCACTTCATCGAGCGCCAGACCTCTTACTATCAGCGTCGAGGCCTGAGTTCCCGTGTTTCCGCCGGTTCCCATCAGAAGCGGCATATATGCAACGAGGGAAATCACCTGTGAAAGCATGTCTTCAAAATAGCTTATTATAGCTCCGGTTATCATCAAGGATACCATCAGTATCATCAGCCAAGGAAGTCTGGCCTTGACATGCTGAAAAACGCTTTTATCCAGATATTCCTTATCGGACTGTTCAAAGTCCAGGATACCTGCCATCAGCTCTATATCCTCGGTGGTTTCCGACTCTATTACGTCCAGGATATCGTCTACAGTTATTATTCCCACCAGCCTGTGTTCTTTGTCGACTACGGGCATGGCTATAAAACCGTATTTTTTAAACATTTCCGAAACGTCCTCCTGGTCGTCATAAACGTTGACCCAGACGTAGTCGGTGTGCATCAGATCATTTATCTTTGCCTGGCTGTCGGAAATCACCAGCGTGCTCAGGGAAACTATTCCTGCCAGCTTTCTGCCTCCATCCTTGACATAACATGTGTATACGGTCTCCGCGTCCATTCCCACTTCTTTTATATGGGCCAGGGCTTCCTCCACGGTCATGTCCTTTTGCAGACTGATATAATCAGGCGTCATCAGGCTTCCGGCGCATGTGTCCGGATAATTGAGAAATGTATTTATCAGGCGCCTCTCATCCTTTGGCGTCTTTTCGAGGATCATGTCCACCAGATTGGCGGGCAGTTCCTCCAGAATATCTATCTTATCGTCGAAATCCAGCTGCTCTACTATATAGCTCAGCTCAGCGTCGGTAATTCCTTCGACTATTTTGAGCTGGTCGTCAGACGGAAGGTACGAAAACACCTCTACTGAAACATCTTTCGGCAGCAGTCTGTATATGACGATGGTCGATTCAAGGATATCTCTATCGTCGAGCATTTCTTCAAACATCTCGGCGATGTCGGCTTCGTTATATTTCAGAAGTTCATCTCTTGCTTTAAAATATTTTTTTTCAGAAATGAACTTGAAAATCTTTTCAAGGGATTCGTCAAAAGCCAGATCAGGCTGCATTTTAACCAATGGATCCATTCTTCTTCCTCCTTTTCTTTCAGCCGTCTCAAGCTCTCGCGGAAGAAAAGACGAATCTCGGCGTTAATCCTTCTCTCTTCTGCCTTTTTGCTGCTTCATCCAGAGCAAAGCCGGCGTATTTTTTATCATAATTTTATTTTTCCCGTCAGGAACACTGTCCATAAGCTTTACTCCTTCCATAAAGGTCAATCTTCTCCTGTATTTTTATATTATATCCCATTAAAGCTCAATTTTGCAAGACAATAGTTTGTATAATGCTCTTTAAAAATGTGCTTCAGAGCGCAGTTCATAAGGAAGTTCAAGGTTTCATGGAAAGTCGGCGGAAAAGTGCAAAAAATATTTAATATATTGTATACGCAACTATGTTGACAAGGGAAATTTAAAGTGTTAAATTTTAGATAGACAAAGATTTTTTACTAAAATCACCATTATCTATTGGAGAAAAGAGGAGATTTATTATGGGTAAGATTGTTGAGCAGTACATTGAGATTGCAAAGAAAAGAAACCCTGGAGAGCCTGAGTTTCATCAAACTGTAGAAGAAGTTTTAAATTCCATCGAGCCTGTTTTGGAGGCTCATCCTGAATATGTCGAAAGCGGCCTGATCGAAAGACTTATCGAGCCGGAAAGAGGCATAAGCTTCAGAGTAGTTTGGGTTGACGACAATGGCAAAGTTCAAGTTAACAGAGGATACAGATACGAATTCAACAGCGCCATAGGACCTTACAAGGGAGGTCTGAGATTTGCTCCTAACGTATATCCGGGAATTATTAAGTTCCTCGGTTTTGAGCAGATTTTCAAAAATAGCTTAACAGGTCTGCCTATCGGCGGAGGCAAGGGCGGAGCTGACTTCGACCCTACGGGAAAATCCGACGCAGAAGTTATGAGATTCTGTCAGGCATTCATGACTGAGCTCTGCAGACATATCGGACCTTCCACCGACGTTCCTGCCGGCGACTTGGGTGTAGGCGCAAGAGAAATAGGTTATCTCTTCGGCCAATATAAGAGGATCGTAAATAGATATGAAGGCGTTCTGACAGGAAAAGGTCTGAGCTTCGGCGGCCTTGCAGGAAGAACAGAAGCCACAGGCTACGGAATAGTATTCTTCGCCAGAGAAATGCTGAAACACTGCGGAGAAGAGCTGAAAGGCAAGAAAGTCGCTATTTCAGGCTTCGGAAACGTAACCTGGGGAACAGCCGTCAAGCTGAACGAGCTGGGAGCCAAGGTAATAACCATTTCCGGTCCTGACGGATACATACTCGACGAAGACGGAATCTCCGGCGAAAAAGTCGACTATCTGCTCGAGCTCAGAGGCTCCGGCAAAAATATCTGCGCTCCTTACGCAGAAAAGTATCCTAACGCCAAATTCTTTGCAGGCAAGAAGCCTTGGGAAGTTAAAGCTGACCTCTACATTCCTTGCGCTACTCAGAACGAAATCCACCTCGAAGATGCAGAAACCATGGTGGCAAACGGCTGCAAATACCTCTGCGAAGGTTCCAACATGCCTACCACCAACGAAGCCCTCAAGTATCTGATGGACAACGGAGTAGTAGTAGGACCTTCAAAAGCTGCCAATGCAGGCGGCGTAGCATGCTCCTGCATCGAAATGGGCCAGAACGCGGGACACACCGTATTCTCACCTGAACAGGTATACCAGCAGCTGGAAACTATCATGGTCAACATTCACAAGAATTCTGCAGAAGCAAGCGAGAGATACGGTCTCGGTTACAATCTGGTAGCAGGAGCCAACATCGCAGGCTTTGAAAAGGTTGCTCAGGCCATGATGGCACAGGGCCTCGTTTAATACTTGCTTTATGCTCGTTTGATTCAAACTTAATCCGAGCATTTTAAGCGACAGATAATTTAGTACATCTAAGACATCTTAATACAACGACATATAACTAAAAAGAGCCGCCCCGGATAAGCTTTCCCCGCAAAAGGAATTCGCTTGAGAACCGGAGGCGGCTTTTTATTTTTGCCTTTTTATCATGCGGCTTTTATTACGGCTGCATCTTTATAATACGCCCTGCATCCGTCATATACAGATATGCGTCTCGGACTTTTTTACCTGCGGCTTTTTCGAGAGCCTGTCTGTACAAATCTATCTGGACTTTGTATTTTTCCGCGGCGTTTTCCGCTCTTCCCGTCTTGTAATCCACAAGCACCAAGTGGTCTTCTTCCTCAAAATAGCAGTCTATTATACCCTGGACAATTATATCCTTGCCTTCGTGCTGTGTTACCATGTTGAAAGGCCGTTCACGGTAAACTGAACGTGAGGCCGCTATGCGTCCGCCCAGCTCTGAAGCGGCAAAATCCGATATCTTTTTGAGATCGACGATTTCAGCTTCTTCAGGAAAGAGAATCTCATCCGACACGAGGCTTTCCATAAGCCCGGAAAGATAATAGTCTCCCTCAGCACGCGCTTTTGCCACGTCCAGATGTTCCAGGACGGAATGATATATATTTCCTCTGGCAACGGCAGAAAATTCAGCAACTGGTTTATTTTCGCGCGACTCATCGCCAAATGAATTGAACACAGGCTCTCTCAGAGTTTCCGGCATCTGCGCATATCCGCTGTTGAGCTCGCTTACGGAATATTTGGATTTTACTTTCAGATTCCCGGAATACAGATAAGAGAAGCTCAGCTTTCTCTCTATTTCAGGGGAAATATCTCCCTGCTCATGTTCAGCCGACTCCATCAGCTCCAGTATCTTGCCAGTGCTGCGCCTGCGGCCTTTAGATATCCCCAGCAGCCAGCTGTCCTCAATTATCTTCGCCGCACCCAGCTCCGCGCATATAACTTTTCCTGTCATGGCAAAGTAGCTGCTGTCCTTAGGACTTTCCCTGCATACTTTCTCCATTTCTTTTTTAACGTCGCCGCAGATACCCAGCATTATCAGTCTGTCTTTCGCTCTTGTCAGCGCCACATAGAGGATTCTCTTCTCCTCTTCAACTTCTTCTTTCCTGAACCTGTCTTTTATCATATTCTGCAGCAAGGTGGCTCTGTACCAGCGATTTTCCGCGTCGACCACAGGAAAGCCTATTCCCAGGTCCTTGTGTATCACCGGCGCTCTTCCGGCAGAGCTGTAAGTCAGCCTGCGGCAGAAGCCTGCCATAAGAACCATGGGAAATTCCAGGCCCTTTGACTTATGGACGGTCATGATGCGCACCAGATCGTCCTTTTCGCCCAGCAGCTTCACCTGTCCCATGGACACTTTGTTTTCTTTTATGGCCTCCACGTATCTTATGAAGCCGTACAGACTTCCGCCGCCTGAGCTTTGATACGCCAGCGCTTTATCGGTGAGAGCCCTCAAATTGGCCTGACGCTGGCTTCCTGCAGGAAGCGCTCCCATGGATATATAAAAATCCGTATCGAGGAGCAGCTTCCATATAAGCTTGTCCAGCGGCAGCAGATGGCTAAGCTGACGCCATGAAGCAATCTTGTCAAACGCACCGGCACATTTGCGTCTCAGAGCATCGTCGCCGCCGCGCAGGGCATAGTCTGCGAAAGCATCGTAGTACGAGCCTGACTTGAATTCTATCCTTATCCTGACCATCTCTTCGATGGAGAAGCCCAGCATTTCCGAGCGCATCAATGTGAGCAGCGGTATATCCTGCTTTGGGTTGTCGATTATATACAGCGCGGAAAGGAAAGAATCTATCTCTATGGTGTTGAAGAAGCCGTCGCTGTCGTCTATATACGCTGGTATATTATTGTCCGCCAGAACTTTATAGAATACGTCTCCGTAATTTCTGACGCCTCTCATCAATATGACTATATCGCGTTTTTCGAGAAGCTTTTCTTCTCCTGTCTTGCTGTCGAAGAAAGGCTTTCTCAGGCTGTCCCTGATGATCCTCGCCGCGCAGAGAGCCTCTTTTTCGGCTTTCATTATGTTCTTGAGCTCTTCATCTATTTCAGAATCTTCGTCCCACGGAACCTGGGCGAGATAAAGCTCCGGGCTGTGGAAAGCCTCATCGGCATACATGTCTCCCGCATAAAGCGCGGCGTCTTCGTCATAGCCCTCCATCACGGCCGAACACAGACCGTTTATGAAATCTATCACGGGCCGCTTGCTGCGGAAATTCTTGTTCAAATCTATTTTGACAGAGGCCTCCATCAGTCCGTCACGGTAACTTCTGTATTTTTTCTGGAAGATTTCCGGCTCGGCCAGCCTGAATTTATATATGCTCTGCTTGACGTCGCCTACCATGAATAAATTATCAGGCCGCTTGATTAAATCTATCAGAGCCTCCTGTATGACGTTGCTGTCCTGATATTCGTCGATGAAAATATGTCTGAACCGGCTGCGGTAAAACTCCGCCGCTTCGCCGTCCTTGAGGATTTCATAAGCATAATGCTCTATATCGCTGAAATCCGCCACATTCTTCTTTGCTTTCTCGCTCTTGTATATCTGGTCGTATCTTATGAGCAGCTTCTCCAGATAGGCGGCCGAATCGTAAGTCAGCGCCATCTCATGCCTCAGCTCGTCAAGGCTGCCGGAAAAATATACTTCTTTCAGTGATTTTATCTGTTTCTTTGCAGAATCCCTGTTGTCCCCTGCCGCTTTTTTGATTTCGTCTGCGTTTTCCGCAGATGCAAATATTTTGCTGCTCATCACAGGCAATTTGAAAGCCCGCACAGCTTCTCTGAAAGCTTCGTAATCTCTGCTTTGAACGGCTTCCTCCAGCATGCTCAGCTGTTCTTCATCCTTTTGGCACAGCTCAGTCAGGAGAGGAAGCTTGAGGTTTTCCGCAGTATCTTTATTTGCTGCGATGGCCTTTAAGGCCACGCGAAGCTTTTCTTCCGCCGCCTCAAAGAGCTGCCCTGCGGCCGTGCCTGAATCAAAACCGCGTCCGTCCTTCAGCTGCTCCACGCTTTCCCTCAGCCAGGCAAAAGGTTCAGGCAAGCTCCGTATAGTGTCATAACATCCTGAAACTATACTGCGAAAGCGGCTTTCGTCTCTGTCTCCGCTGTAGCATTTCAAAAAGTGGAAAAACTCCGGCTCTCCTGCTTCAAAGAGCTCGTCAAGCAGCTTGTCCATCGCCTCGCCCTTGAGCAATGCTTCCTGCGTGCTGTCGCATATCTTGAAATTCGGCTCTATGTCGATGATATAGAAATACCGCCTGATCACATCGAGGGCAAAGGAGTGAAAGGTGCTTATGTTGGCTGTTCCCAGCAAATCCAGCTGCTTTTTGAGAAAGGCCTGCTTTTCTGCGCCGTCCCCTGACGACATGCTGTCCGCCTGCGACGCTCCGTCCCCTTGCGATGCGCTGCCCTCTTGCGATGCGCTGCCCCCCGCTGAAACATCCTCCAGCGCCTGTGAAAGGCTCTTTCTTATCTTTTCTTTCATCTCAGCCGCCGCGGCATTGGTGAAAGTCACTATTAACATCCTGTCCACGGGACATTTTTCTTCTATGATCAAGCGTTTTATGCGCTCTACAAGGACGGCTGTCTTGCCGGAACCGGCGGCCGCCGATACAAGGATATTTTTATTTCTCAGCTCTATGGCTTCCTGCTGTTCTTTAGTCCATTTCATCAGAACGCGCCTCCTGATCCACGTCTATTACTGAATAATTTCCGAAATCCAGAATTTCTCCTCGGCTGAAAGGAACCGCTTTTCTGAAAATCGGACCGTCTATAGTCAGCGTATGATACTCCCCATTTTCTCCGCATACGTCTATGCCGCAGTTTTCCATGATATTCAGAGTTTCTTCGTCGATGAATCTGCCCAGCAGCGTTTTGGGAAGCAAAGTATTGTTCACCGACTTTATAAGGCATTTATATCCCAGCTCTATTATTTCTCTGACGTTTTCTTTCCTATCGGCATGCCACAGTGGGAAAACGGCTTCAAGCCCGGTGTTTTCACAGCGTTCCTCGCTCCACCGCCTGTTGCCCTCTATGTCTATATCTCCGAAGCAAGCGAATTCAGCGCCTTTATCTTTAAAATATTCAAGCGCCTCTTCCATGCGAAGATGATAGCTTTTACCGGCGGAAATAACACGCTTTACGGGAATTCCCAAAGCTCTTTCATAATCCGTCATCATCTTAGGACTGGCTCCGTGAAAGAAAGACCTGTCGTTTTCTTCGTTTATCATCACCAGCAGGCCCAGCGGAGTATTCCCCTGTGAAATCATCTTGTGAAGGGCCAGAGTGCTGTCTTTGCCGCAGCTGTATGACATTACAAAATTTTTCCCCACTGTCTTTTCGAGGCATACAAGATTGACTCCGGCGATTCCGTTGAACTCGCACGGCAAAATTGCAGCTTCTCTGTATCCTAATTTTTTGTATAAGCTTCGGGCGGCTGTGTTCTTTTCGTTGGTATCCATCCTAAGATACGGGCAGCCTGATTTCAGCGCGTAATCCTCGTAAAACGCGACGAACGCTTTCCCCAGACCTCTGCCTGACTGCGCCGGGTCTACTACCAGCGTGTGCAGAACCATGATCTGGCTGTCAGGAGCGTCCTTTTCCCATGGACAGTCATAATACACAGGGACCTGATTCTTGTCTATCTTTGCCGCCGCCGCGATTTTTCCGTCTTCCTCCAGAACGAACAAAGTCCCCGCTTCAAGCGATTCCAGCGCTGTAGAGTCTGTGGGATATATTCCTCTCTGCCAGCCAACGATGATTTCACCTCTTTCTTCTTGCTCCAGAATGGCGTCGTATATTCTGACGATCTCATCTATATCTTTTCTTTCGGCTTTTCTTATCATCTTCTGACCTCTGATCATAATTCCTGCTAAGCGGCGGAACACTGTCCGCCAGCCCGCCGGCGGTTTATTTTGACTCCTTGAAAACAAAGCGGTGATCTGCTGTTTTGTTCCAAGTTAAATAACTGCCTTATCAGCAATGTTGTAAAATTCGCTGATTTTATAAAATTATACAACATTTCCGCAATTTGAAGCAGCCTTTACGGTGAAAAAACGTCTAATGTTGTAGATTTTTTCAATTTATCAAAATATTACAACATGAATCAGAAACCATGTTGTATTTTAGGTGATTTTTTTGAAATTCTGCAACATTGAGCAGTAACTTCCCATCTCAGTGGCCGCCCCTCTCGGCGAAGCCGGTACAATCCTCTGCGGACTGACGCCCTCCATTCAAACCTATCTGCGATTCAATAGCCACTTCCTTTAAGGGTTATATAATGTACGGCAATGTTTGTTATATTCTGTGACGTTATTTGCAAGTCATTTGTAATATTATGGAAAATGTTGTACAATTTTTCGTTTTGGCTGATTTCTGCCAACATTTCTTGCGGTCAGGTACGTCGAAATTTGTCGAACTATCTACGAAAACTCTCTAATGTTGCCATATTTAGCGATATCTGAAAATTTGCCAACAATTTTTTGAAAATATGTTGGCAAATTCGTCGTAAATCCTAAAAATGTACAACATCGACATGATTCGACACCGTAAACCCTCTGGAATTGCGGCGGCTTTTCTCAAAATGTTGTCATTTTTTTCTTAATCCAGGATTTTTGCCAACATTAAAAATTTAATCGAACATTAAAAACTTAATCAAACAATGAGGACTTATGATAATCTATTTTATCATATTGCTTCCGCCCACCTCAACACTTTTAATAAACGACATTCTGTGGTATATTTAATTTAACCACATGTTAAGATCCTGAGGAGGAAAACCATGAAAAAACTATTTATGTTGATGATATTGGACGGTTTCGGCATAGCTCCTGCCGGCCCGGGCAACGCTGTCGCCAAAGCTTACAAACCTAATCTCGATGAGATTTTCTCCAAATATCCCCATACACAGCTAAAAGCAAGCGGTCTCGCCGTAGGCCTGCCCGAGGGTCAGATGGGAAACTCCGAAGTCGGTCATCTCAACATAGGCGCAGGCAGAGTCGTGTATCAGGAACTGACACGCATAAGTAAAGCTATAGATGACGGAGTATTCGCAGGAAATGCTGCGCTTAACGACGCCATAAACCATTGCAGAGAAACAGGCGGGGCACTTCACGTGATGGGACTTCTGTCAGACGGAGGGGTTCACAGCCATATCTCCCATATAAAAGCTGTTGTTTCCCTGGCCTTCTCTCACAACGTATCGCCTATTTACGTTCATTGTTTCATGGACGGACGCGACGTTCCTCCTACCTCAGGAATAAACTACATAAAAGAAATGGAAAATTTTCTTTCGGACATAGACGGCGCATCGACAGGCGTAGTCGCTGGCAGATATTACGCCATGGATAGAGATAAGCGCTGGGAAAGAGTAAAGCTGGCTTACGACGCTCTGGTCTCTGGCCAGGGACGAAGAGCTTCCTCGGGAAGTCAGGCTGTCGCCATGGCTTATGAAGCCGGGGAAACCGATGAATTCATCCTTCCTACCGTATGCTCAGACAAAGCTCGCGTAAAAGACGGCGACAGCATCATATTCTGCAATTTCCGCCCCGACAGGGCGAGAGAACTGACCCGCTGCTTTGTTGACGACGATTTCAGCGGATTTGAGAGGCCAAGGAAAATCGCAGATCTGAAATATGTTTGCATGACGCAATATGACGAAACCATGCCCAACGTTGAAATAGCTTTTCCTCCGGCAGTAATTTCAAATACGCTGGGCGAGTATCTTTCCTCGCTGGGTATGAGTCAGCTGCGCATAGCCGAGACGGAAAAATACGCTCACGTCACATTTTTCTTCAACGGAGGCGTAGAAAAGCCCAACCCTCTTGAAGACCGGATACTCATTCCATCTCCGAAAGTTGCCACATATGATTTGCAGCCTGAAATGAGCGCTTTCGAGGTGACGGAAAAGGTCATAGAAGAAATCAAATCGTCTAAATACGATTGCATAATTCTCAACTTCGCCAACCCTGATATGGTCGGCCATACAGGTAAGTTTGACGCTGCAGTGAAAGCCATTGAAGCCGTCGATCAATGCGTAGGAAAAATAGTTCCTGTTATACTCGAAGCCGGAGGTCAAATTTTGCTCACTGCAGATCACGGCAACGCCGACGATATGCTCGATTCTTCAGGCAATCCTGTCACGGCCCACTCGCTGAACCCTGTGCCTCTGGTTCATATTGCAGAAACTCCTGTTTCCTCTTTAGCCGGCGGCGGACGGCTGTGCGACATAGCGCCTACCATGTTAAAACTCATGGGTCTGTCCATTCCTCCGGAAATGACGGGAAAATCATTGATATAGTCCATGACTATTCGTTTTT
>OLRX01001158.1_pt1 | contig 20692 bp, 8 predicted proteins | sample 1672991 | NCBI WGS metagenome assembly OLRX01 (sample SAMEA3136744, study PRJEB25190) | human gut metagenome | biome: human gut; feature: human-associated habitat; material: faeces | place: Austria | collected 2013
CAGGCATGGTAAGTTCCAACCTGACAACAATGTATACCGATGTCAATGAAAAGACAGGTGAGATTGCTGCTCAGGTTGGGCAGACACCGCAGGGCTGGAATGGGAACATTTTCAGCATGATACAGAATCTTTCCGATTCGGTAATTGTTCCGATTGCCGGTATGATTATCACTTTTGTACTTTGTTATGAATTGATTTCCATGCTCACAGAAAAAAATAACATGCATGATTTGGACACATGGATGTTCTTTAAATATTTTTTCAAGATGTGGGTGGCAGTCTGGATTGTCAGCCACACGTTCACAATTACTATGGCGGTATTTGATGTCGGACAGACGGTGGTAAGCCGGGCGGCAGGTGTCATCAGTTCTGATACAGCGATCAATATAGATACGATGATCAGTACGATGGAAACAGCTATGGAATCTATGGAAATCGGTGAACTTGTCATACTGGCACTGGAAACGATGCTGGTGAGCCTGTGTATGAAGATTATATCTGTATTGATCACAGTTATTTTGTATGGACGAATGATTGAGATTTATCTGTATTCCTCGGTCGGTGCAATACCATTTGCAACGATGTCAAACAGGGAATGGGGACAGATTGGAAACAACTATCTGCGGGGATTATTTGCACTGGCATTTCAGGGATTTTTCATGATGGTTTGTGTGGGAATCTACGCAGTCCTTGTGGCAAATATCCAGATGTCAGATAACGTACATTCCGCATTGTTTGGTGTGATGGCATATACAGTGATTCTGTGTTTCAGTCTGATGAAAACAGGTAATTTTGCAAAAAGTGTGTTTAATGCCCATTAGCAGGAAGGGGGAAAATGATGGCTTTTGTATCTGTACCAAAAGATCTGACCAAAGTAAAAAACAAGATTATTTTAAATCTTACCAAAAGACAGCTTATCTGTTTTGGACTTGCGGCAGCAGTGGGAGTACCGTTTTATTTTTTGACCAGAGGAGTGATCGGTTCCAGTAATGCTGCAACCGGAATGTGTCTTCTGATGCTTCCGGCATTTGTATTTGCCATGTATGAGAAGGATGGGCTTCCGTTAGAAAAAGTTCTGAAGAATATAATTGTGGTCCGGTTTATCCGGCCATCTGTAAGGAAGTATCAGGTGGAAAATATGTATGAGAAAAAACAGAGGATAGTCAGAAAGAAAGGAGGAAGGGAACGTGTTAAAAAGAAAAAATAAGAAAGCATTGCCAGAACAGTTGGAGGACAGTTTATATCCGGATGATTACTGGCTGGATAAGGAAGATAGGCAGGAAGTTTCAGAACCACTGCCAGATGGAGAAAATCCAGTGAGCGGAAAGTTACGCAAAGAACCGATGGTAACTGGTTATGAAGCACTGGAAAGACAAAGAGGTGTCCGCAGACCCAAAAGGAAGATAACCAGAAGGGAAAAGAAAGCATTAAAACAGGCACAGAAATATGAAGCAAAGCTGCGTAAAGAGCAGGAAAGGGCAGATAAGAAAAGTGAAAAAAGAGAAGCAAAACTTGCTGAAAAAGCAGAAAAAGAAGCCAAGCGTCAGGCAAAAAAAGACGCAAAAAAGAGAAAAAGTAAACAGGCTTCCACATCCGGGCAAAAAGCGGCAGGAAACAGGAAACCTGTAAAGACAGGGACAAATAAGACAGCAGTGAAAGCAGATACAGCAAAGGAAAAACAGATTTCAGCACAGCAGTCTATTCCATATCATGAGATGGCAAAGGATGGGATCTGCCGGGTGCAGGATAAGTTTTATTCAAAAACGATCCGGTTTTATGACATCAACTATCAGTTGGCACAGAATGAGGATAAGAACGCAATCTTTGAAAACTGGTGTGATTTTTTAAATTACTTTGACAGCACTATTCATTTTCAGTTGTCTTTTATCAATCAGCACAGTAACATGGCGGAATTTGAAAAAGTTATCCTTATCAAGCCACAGGATGATGAATTTGATGAGCTGCGTATGGAATTTGCACAGATGTTAAAGAATCAGCTTTCCAAAGGAAATAATGGATTGCTCCGTACCAAATATATTACATTTGGCATTGAAGCGGACAGCATCCGGGAAGCAAAACCGAAGCTGGAGAGGATTGAATCGGATATTCTCAATAACTTTAAGATTCTTGGAGTTTCGGCTTATCCACTAAATGGAGAAGAAAGACTTCAGATCATGTATGAAACCTTTAATCAGGACAGTAAGGTTCCGTTCCATTTTTCTTATGATGATGTGCTTCGGACAGGACTGAGTACCAAAGATTATGTTGCTCCGACCAGTTTTGTGTTTAAAAATGGCAGGGATTTTCAGATGGGTGGTACGATAGGGGCTGTTTCTTATTTGCAGATTCTTGCACCGGAGCTTACTGACAAGATGCTTGCGGAATTTCTGGAAATGGACTGTAACCTGATGGTCAATCTCCATATCCAATCTATCGACCAGATGAAGGCGATTAAACTGGTAAAGAGTAAGGTAACAGATATTAACAGGATGAAAATTGAGGAGCAGAAAAAAGCGGTACGTTCCGGATATGACATGGACATTATCCCATCAGACTTAAATATATACGGTGGGGAAGCAAAAAGGCTTCTGGAAGATTTACAGTCCAGAAATGAGAGAATGTTCCTTGTGACGGTATTGTTTTTAAATACTGCACAGACGAAGCAGGAACTTGAAAATGTGGTATTTCAGACTGCAGGAATTGCACAGAAATATAATTGTGCGTTGAAACGTCTGGACTATCAGCAGGAGCCGGGACTGATGAGCTGTCTGCCTCTTGGGATGAATCTGGTTCCGATCAAAAGGGCACTGACTACAACATCCACAGCAATTTTTGTCCCGTTTACCACACAGGAATTATTTATGGGTGGGGAATCTATTTATTATGGATTAAATGCCCTTTCCAATAATCTGATCATGGCAGACCGAAAGAAGTTAAAGAACCCGAATGGTCTGATACTTGGTACACCGGGTTCTGGTAAATCCTTTGCTGCAAAACGTGAAATTGCCAATGCTTTTATTGTGACAAGAGATGATATTATCGTCTGCGATCCAGAAGGGGAATATTACCCACTTGTTCGGGCATTTCATGGACAGGTTATCAGGATTTCGCCAACCAGTCATGATTATATTAATCCGATGGACATTAACCTTGATTATGCAGATGATGATGACCCGTTATCTCTAAAGTCAGATTTTATCCTGTCTTTATGCGAGTTGATCGTGGGAGGTAAAAATGGTCTGGAACCAGTGGAAATGACTATCATTGACCGTTGTGTGCGTCTGGTTTATCAGGATTATCTTTCTGACCCAGTGCCAGAGAATATGCCAATACTGGAAGATTTATACAATCTTCTCCGGGAGCAGAAAGAGCAGGAAGCACAGCGGCTTGCTACTTCCCTTGAAATTTATGTTAATGGTTCTCTGAAAGTATTTAATCACAGAACAAACGTGGAACTGAATAACCGTATGGTCTGCTTTGACATTAAAGACCTTGGGAAACAGTTGAAAAAACTGGGGATGCTCATTGTACAGGATCAGGTCTGGAATAGAGTAACAATCAATCGCTCTGCAAATAAGAGTACCCGATATTATATTGATGAGTTTCATTTGCTGCTGAAAGAAGAACAGACAGCAGCATACAGTGTGGAAATTTGGAAGCGATTCCGTAAGTGGGGTGGTATCCCGACAGGTATTACACAGAATGTCAAGGATTTGCTTGCATCAAGGGAAATTGAAAATATCTTTGAAAACTCTGATTTTATCCTGATGCTGAATCAGGCTTCCGGGGACAGACAGATTCTTGCGAAACAGTTGAACATTTCTCCACATCAGCTTTCTTATGTTACCAACAGTGGAGAAGGTGAGGGACTTGTTTTTTATGGAAGTACGATTATTCCATTCAAGGATAAATTCGATAATTCACTGATGCTGTATGCACTCATGACTTCCAAACCAGATGAAGTAGAAAAGCGGAAGCGTCTTGGAATCGGGGAAAGAGATGAAGAGTAGTTGTAAAAAAGATAGCACAAAACAGAGAAAACGGAGGATTACAGAATGGAAAATAATTGTATGGCAAATCCATGTGAAGGATGCACAGAAGAGGCTTGTGTAGAAATGATGAAAAAACTGCAGGCCGATGAAAAGGTTAAGCAGCTTTTAGAGGCAGGAAAGGACAGCAACGGTGAAGAAGTATTTGGTGAAATGTTGGATGATATGCTTTTCCTGTCAGAAATGATTGACTTACAGCAGGTGCTTTTTTATCTGAGAGAAAAGGAAGGGCTGAGTGAAAGGATGCTGGATATGCTTTTGACTTCGATTCTTTCTAATGTAGATGAAATCTCACATAAATGGGAAGTGTACAAAGACAAAGCGAATTAAAGAAAAACCGCAGCAAAGGGGATGGTGAAATTGCAGGAGCATGAATATAAAGCCAGAGATAAAACCGTCCATAAGATGAGCAGGGATGGTCTTAGGGAAGAAAACCTGCATAACAAGGAAGAAAAACGGATCACCAGTCGTGATGAGGATATAGAAGTTTCCAGAAATCCGAAAAAAGAAGAAGATTTCGGAAAAAATCGACGGGAGCGAATAACGGAAAATAAAGATATACCGACCAGAAAGAAACCCTCTGATATAACCAGATACAGTATAGATGAAGAACAAAAAGTGAAAATGGAACAAGATCTGGGGAATGAGGATGCGAAGGAAGATATGTCTTTAACGGAAGATTCCGGGCCAGATAAACATGCCGTATTTCGTACAGAAAGTATCCGGGGACAGCCAAGAAGTGAACGTGCTGCTCTGGAAACCGCAGTGGACAGCAGAAAACTTAGACAGAGAAAAATGGTCAGAGATTACGCAGAAAGAGAAAAACGGAAGGAAAAGGAGGCTTCCAGACAACAAAAAACTGCGGAAAAAGAAAATATCCGTTATCGTGAAACATCTCAGGTTACAGAAGAATCACTGGAAGGATTTCAGGATGAGATCAAAGGTAAGGTAAAGCGGGAACGGATACTGAAAGAACAGAAAAAACAGTCCCGGCTTTCTTTTGGAGATGAAGGGGATGGCATGGTACATGGAGCAGGAACCGGAATCCGCAAATCAGCTTCGGCAGTGAAAAATGCTGCTTTTACTGTGGGACACTGGAAAGCCCATGAAGCAGAAGATGATAACGCTGCTGTGGAAGGGGCACACAGGATGGAACTTGCGGGGGAAAGTCTTGCAAGAAAGTCCATTTATGTCCGGCAGCGATTGAGGGAAAGCAGGAAACAATCTGCCCGTCTGACAGAAAATATGCTGGATGAAGCAGAAAATAGCAGGCTGATGTTTGATGCTGCTTACGGAAATCAGGCAAAAAATGCAGTGAAGAGAGAAGCTGACCAGAAGAAAAAATCAGCACTTCAAAAATTACTACAGAAAAAACGATACCAAAAGCAGTGCCGGGCGGCAAAAGAAAGTAAAAAAGCCAAAGATGCGGCAATCACATCGGCACAAAGATTTACAGAAAAAACAAAAGATGCAGTCAAAATGGTGGCGGCACAAAACAAAGGAATCTTTGCTACAGTAGCTCTTTTTGGACTGATTTTTGTTCTGATAGTAGCCAGTTTTTCCAGTTGTAGTGCAGTTTTGCAGGGTGGTTCTTCAGCGATCATTTCAACCAGTTATTCCAGTACGGATGAAGATATTTATGCTGCAGAAAATGCGTATAAAGCTCTGGAGGAGGCATTGAACACACAGATCAATCAAATAGAATCCAGGCATCCGGATTATGATGAATACCGTTATCAGATTGATGAGATCGGACACAATCCATATCAGCTTATTTCTTATCTGACAGTGAAATATGGCGGTTTTACTTATGCCGAAGTCGCAGACGAGATAAAAGAAATCTTTCAGCAGCAATATGGAATCAATACACAGTCTACCAGAGAAACTGTAACAGAAACAAAAACTGTCCGGGTTGGAGAATCATTGGGACAGGTTGTTACCAGTGGATATTGCAACTGTTCCATCTGCTGTGGTCAGTGGAGTGGCGGACCGACCGCAAGTGGAGCAATGCCTACCGCAAACCACACGATTGCCGTAGATGCGACAAATCCTTTTGTTCCGATCGGTACTCATGTAGTGATGAATGGCGTGGAATATGTGGTAGAAGATACCGGAGCTTTCGCAAGATATGGTGTGCAGTTTGATGTTTATTATGATAATCATGCGGCGGCATCTGCCCATGGACATCAGACATGGGAGGCTTACATAGCTGACAGCAACGGAAGTCAGGAAGTGGAAGTGACAACAACAAAAGAAGTGAACCGTCTGGATGTTACTATGACCAATCATAATCTGGATACGGTGTTAAGAAGCCGTATGACAGAAGAGGAACAGGAAAGATACGATGCGTATAACCGATATTATGGAAACAGGGATTACCTGTTTGACCTGAATTCCATTCCGACAGGAAGTAGTGGTTTTGGCTATACGATTCCTGGTGAAGCGTTATCTGACCCGCAATTCGCAAAGATGATACGGGAAGCAGAGAAATATCTGGGAGTGCCTTATGTATGGGGTGGTTATTCTCCAAGTGGTTTTGACTGTTCTGGATTTGTAAGCTGGGTAATCAATAATTGTGGAAATGGGTGGAACATAGGAAGGTGTACTGCCGATGAACTTCGTTCTCATTGTTCACAGGTATCCCCATCAGAAGCAAAACCGGGAGATCTGATTTTCTTCCAGGGAACTTATAACACAAGCGGAGCGAGTCATGTAGGAATTTATGTTGGCAACAATATGATGATACATTGCGGAAAGCCGGTACAGTATACAAGCATTGCAAGTTCTTACTGGCAGGAACATTTTATGGCATTTGGTCGTCTGCATTAGGAGGTGACAGGGTAGATGAATATGAAGTTAAAAAAAGTTCTGGATGATATTCAGAAAACAGAAGAAAAGATTGCAGAACTGCAGAAGCATCTGAAAAAGCAGAATGATTTAAAACAGCAGATGGAGGACATAGAAATTATCAAATCTTTCCGTTCACTGAAGCTGGACAGCAGGGAACTTCTTGTACTGCTTGATGGGATTCAGAAAGGAACGGCAACGATTCGGCTGGATGAAGAAGGCGGTATTGCAATAGAAGATGCAAGAGAAAAGAAAGACGGAAACAAAGAAAATAACAAAGGATCTGATGTACAGATACCGGAAAGAGAGGGCTTAGAACATGAAAAATAAAGTAGTAAAAAAACTGATGATGATTGTAATGGCAGTTACAATGCTTTCGGGATTTTCGTTTGCAACTGTATATGCAAATGCTGATCCGCCTGCGGAAGAAACAACTACCGAGGTTGTGGCAGAAACATCATCGGAGGCAACCACAGAAGAAAATACGGAGGATACGGGCAGAGTGATCGCAGAAAGTGATTCCTCTGCCTTTTCTACGCCGGGAAATGCACAACTGGTCGATGATAAGGAAAATGATGATACAAAGCAGTTCCTTACCATCCAGACAAAAAAGGGAAATACTTTTTATATGGTAATTGACCGTTCCAGCACATCAGAAAATGTCTATATGATGTCGTTGGTTGATGAAAATGACCTTGCAGAATTCCTGGATGAAACAGAGGACAGCAAGACAGAGGAAGAACAGAAGGTAGTGATTCCGGAAACAACCACAGAAACAACACCTGCTGTGGAAAAAGAAACAGAAGAAGAAACAACGCAGAAAAATACAGGCGGTGCAGACATCTGGAAACTCTGTACCATTGTATTAGCAGGGGGACTTGGTATTGGTGCAGTGGTTGTATATCTGAAATATGGTCGTAAAAAAGAAGATGGTTTTGTCAGTGAACAACTTGAATTTACAGACGGACCGTTTATTAATGAAGAACAGGAAAATGAAGATGGACAGGAAGATTAAGATTTCTGTTCTCTGAGGTTTAGCACAGAAAAATAAGATACAGGAAAGGGACAGCTACTCTGGCTGTCCTTTTCAGAAAGGACGAAAAATGGCGAGATTTTTAGTGATTGCAGAAAAACCAAGTGTAGCACAAAGTTATGCGAAAAATTTGTCTGCATATAAAAAACAGGACGGGTATATGGAGGGAGAAAACTGCCTTGTGAGCTGGTGTCTTGGACATCTGGCAGAATATGCACGACCGGAAGAATATGATGAAAGATATGCGAAATGGCAGTTTGATGACCTGCCGATCATTCCTGAAACGTGGAAGCTACAGGTGTCAGCAGATAAAAAGAAGCAGTTTTCAGTATTAAAGGATCTGATGAACCGGGAAGATATAGAGTATCTGGTAAATGGCTGTGATGCAGGACGGGAAGGAGAATTGATCTTCCAGAGAGTATATGATCTGTCCGGATGTAGAAAACCAGTCAGACGATTATGGATCAGCTCTATGGAAGATGAAGCAATACGAAATGGTTTCCATGAGATGAAAGATGCCGGCTTTTACAGTAACCTTTGCATGGCGGCGGTATGCAGGGCACAGGCAGACTGGCTGATTGGAATGAACGCTACCAGAGCTTATACGACAAAATATTATAAAAAACTGGTAGTTGGAAGAGTACAGACACCAACTCTTGCCATGCTGACGGAACGGCAGGACAGGATTGAGCATTTTCAGAAAGAAACCTTTTACAGAGTGGAACTGACAGATGGAAAGCTCGTTGCCGTATCAGAGAACATTACCAATAAAGCAGACGCAGAACTTCTGGTAGCATTATGCGACGGTTCTGAGGCAATTATTACAGAGCTAAAAAGAGAACAGAAGAAAGTATCCCCTCCTAAATTATATGATCTGACAAGCCTGCAGAGGGAAGCGAACCGGTATTTTGGATTTACGGCAAAGAAAACGCTTGATCTTTTACAGGAATTATATGAAGAAAAGCTGGTAACGTATCCGAGGACAGACAGCCGCTTTGTTACAGAAGATATGATTGGAACAGTAGAAGAACTGGCAGGGAAAATGCCGTTGATGCTGCCTTTTGTAGAATATGGGCAGTTAGGACATAACATAAAAAGAGTTGTAAATAATGAAAAGGTATCTGACCATCACGCTATTCTTCCGACAAAAGAGGCTGTGGAAAAAGGAATCATGGATTTGTCAGAGGATAAAAAGAATCTGATGATACTGATTGGACAGCAGGTACTTCAGGCAGTCGGGGAAGATTATCTGTATGAACAGACAGATGTTACTGTGAACTGTCAGAAAAATGAGTTTACTGCCAGAGGAAAAACAGCGGTGCAGATGGGATTTAAAGACGTGGAAAAAGCCTTTCGCAGTCATTGTGTAAAAACGGAGAAAGAGGATTCAGACAGACAGTTGGAAATTCCATACGGATACCAGAAAGGTATGCAGCTTTTTAATGTCAAGGCAGAAACAAGTATCCATTATACTTCTCCACCGAAATCATTCAATGAAGATACGCTTCTTGCAGCAATGGAAACAGCAGGTAATAAAGAATTTGATGAAAAGACAGAGAAAAAAGGGCTTGGAACACCTGCAACGAGAGCCAGCACCATTGAAAAACTGGTGGCATCCGGATATGCACAGCGAAAGGGGAAACAGATTATTCCAACAGCAGAGGGCAGGGAACTTATTCGTGTAATGCCAGAGAATTTAAAATCTGCAGGACTGACAGCCGAATGGGAGAACAGGCTTTTGCTGATGGAACGAGGGGAGCTTAATGGAGAACAGTTCATGGATGATATTGTAACCATGCTGGAAGAAATCCTGAATGGCTGCAGAAAAATCCCAGAGGAAGAAAGAAATCGTTTTCAGACAGCAAAAGAATTAATTGGGAAATGCCCGGTCTGCGGTTCTGATATTTTTGAGGGGAAAAGGAATTTTTACTGCTCGAACCGTCAGTGTGATTTTGCTCTTTGGAAGGATAACCGATTTTTAGAAGGTATGGAGAAGAAACTGGACAAGAAAATGGCAAAAGAACTTCTGGATAAGGCTTGTACCCATGTAAAAGGGTTATATTCCAAAAAGAAAGACTCCAGGTTTGATGCAGATCTTCTGATGACATTGGAAAATGGAAAGCCGAAATTTCATTTGGAATTTCCGAAAAGAAAGCATAAAGGATAAAGCAAAAATTAAAGATTGGAGGAAGAGACATGGCAAGAGTACAGGAGATTCGTGGTATGGCAGAATGGTATGCCACTGACATAGCCAGTTCCCCGGCAGACTGGATGAAATATCTGGATACTGCCGCCAGATTATACCGTTATTCCTTTACTGACCAGCTTCTCATTTATGCACAGCGTCCACAGGCAACTGCATGTGCATCCCTGGAATTGTGGAATGAGAAGATGATGAGATGGGTAAACCGAGGGGCAAAAGGAATTGCTTTGCTGGATGAAACAGGGACAAAAGCAAAAATCCGGTATGTGTTCGATATAAAAGATACCCATATGGTACAGGGCGGCAGATCACCATACCTGTGGCAGCTTCAGGAACATCAGAGGGGAGAAGTGCTTGCACATCTTTCTGATGTTTATAATCTGGAAGAGAAAGATACGGCAGATCTGGCAGATGCGTTGATGTCTGTGGCAAAAGAGATGGTCAATGAAAATCTGGAGGATTATCTGGATGGCTTATCGTATGCAACAGAAGGAACCTATCTGGAAGACCTGGATGAAGGGACGATTCGGAACGATTTCCGGCAGCTTGCAACGGACAGTGTATATTATATGCTTGCAAGAAGATGCGGACTTGATCCTATGTTGATTCTTGAAGAAGAGGATTTCATGCACATCACCGATTATAACAGGCTTTCCGTATTGACTTTTCTTGGAAATGCTGCAAGCCAGCTCGCTGAGAGTGTACTGATTGATATTGGAAAAACGGTACATAAAATTTCTCTGGAAGAAATCAGGAAAGGTCTTGAAAATTCTGAAGAGAGGAATTATAATAACTTTAACACGTTAATGCGTGAAAATAAAATACAGGACACAGAAGAGAGAATAAATGATATTGAGGATAATGAAGGAGGAACTGACTATGGAACTGACCTATCATCGCAAGGGGGACTACCTGTTTCCGAACCTGACCGTAGAGGAAGAAGAAGTGACAATCGGGAAATACGGGATGCTGAGGAGAACATTTCTGAAGGAACACAAGAACAGCCTTTACCAGAGCCTTTTCCTGACAGGGAAGCTGAACAAGCATCTTTTGGAGATCGAGAAAGCGGTTCAGGAGAGAATGGAGAGCCAGATGGAGAAATTGCTGAAGAACAAACCGGCACCGGACAAGGAAGCCGATCCGATGGCATGGACAGCACATATGAACGCACTGACAGCAATAGCAGAAGAGAGCATCTTGACGGAATTGGTATACAGTTAGTTACAGATACAGGAGAAGATGGATTGAGTGAAGCAGAGGAAGAAATCGCCTCTGCTTTATCTTTGCCCGAATTACCAACTGTAAATCAGCAGATCCGGAAGATTGAGGAGCATATGTCTGCCCTGTATGCCGGGGAAATCCCAATTCCGGAAGAAGTTGTGGATGAAATCCTCCGTACCGGAAGTAATAAGAGTAAAAGCCAGTTACGGCTTATCTACAATTTTATGAGTGAACAGTCAGCAGAAGATTATACAGAATTTGTGAAGCGTGAATATGGCATCGGTGGCAAAGGTCTTAAAATTAATGGAAACGAGTATTCTGTGTGGTTTGATGAAACAGGGATGCAGATTGCCGTAGGACATACGGTGAACGATCGACTTTTAGATAAGGCTTTTTTATCATGGGAGGATGTCAGTGGACGTATCCATCAGTTATTAAAACAGGGAGAATACGCACCACAGTCTGTCCTTGATGCAGCAAGGGAAAATGCCTTGCAGGAACACGCACAAGTGCTTGCCTACATGGAAACTGATATTGTGGATGATCTGTCTGAACTGGTATTTTCAGCAGATGATATGAAGATTTTTCATAATGGTTATCCGGAAAAGACAGATGCTCTGGCGGAAAAGCTGGATGATGCAGAGTGGCTTTCCGAATTAAATGAAAGACTGGAAGGTCTGGCTGAAATGTATGACATAGACAAATCCATCATGCGTTTTCATTATTATAAACCAACCCTTGTTTCTGAGCAGTTTCAGAAATTTGCCGAAGAAGTCATTCCCTATCAGGCAAGAGAGGGATTTGCTTGGAAAGAACAGGAAATATTTATCACGCAGGATGAGATTGATGCTTTCCTTGCAAGAGGTGGAGCTTTTTCAGAAGGAAGGCTTCGCATATATTCTTTTTATCTGCGGCATCAGGATGAACAGGAGAGAACAAATTTTATGAAAGAGCAGTATGGCATTGGAGGACAGAGCCATGCCCTTTCCAGAGCGGACAATTCCTATGCAGATTACAATGGAAAAGGATTACAGCTTTCCAGAGGAAATCCGGGTGCATACCATACAAAAGAAGAACTGAGCTGGCAGAAAGTGGCAAAAAGAGTGGATTATCTCATAAAAAATGACCATTTTCTTCAAGCCGGAGACTACGCTCATATGCCGGAATATGAACGATACCAGATGGCAATGCGGGTGATTAATTTTTATAACAGACTGCCACAGGAAATTGAGCGTCCATTTACGGATGAACTTTTGCATGAGGAAGCAAGAAAACAGGTGCCAAGGATGCTGGCAGATGAAGAAATGGCACAGGAATTGTTACAGAAGATGGATGCAGCTCTTGCAGAACTACCCTTGGATTTTGAAGCCTATGGGACAAATTACAACGAGAAAGCACAAAGTCTGTCAATACTCCATCAGTATGTAGAGGGAACGTACACTATATTTCCAACCAAGGAACTGGAACAGCCGACCATAGAGTTAAGCGGTCATCAGATGTCCATGTTTGATTATCTGGATACGAAAGCATATATGGAACCGGATGTTGTAGACATGCAGGATGTAGAGGAAACGGTGGAATCGGTTTTAGACGAAACGGAAGAAGAAACTGATGAGATTGAACAGTCAGAAATTTCAGAAGAAAACGATACAATGGTGCAGTCAGAAATACCGGAAACTCCTGTGGAAACGGCGGAAAAATCAGCAGGTGCAATAGCTGACCAATGGGAACAGGGTGTTTTTGAATATCAGGGATACCATTTTGAAGCAGTTGGTGTCTTGTCTGATGGGCTGGAAGGAAAAGAATTGGTTGCGCAGACACGTTCCAATACGGAACTGCATTTGTCAACGTACCATACAGAAGATTTCCCTAAGTATTCCTATGATGAATTTTATGCTGTCAGCAATGCCCCGGATGCGGATATATTCCGATGTCTGGAAACAGGAAAAAACTATATTCCGGGAGAAAATGAGCTGTTTGGCTATGAGGGAGAATTTCAACCATATATCAGACAGGAAAAAACAAAGATTGTGACTATGCCACATAACTTCCGTATTGAAGATAATGACCTTGGTGCAGGCGGTCCGAAAGCAAAATATAAAGCGAATATAGAAGCAATCCGTTTATTACAGACTTTGGAGAAAGAAGAACGTTTGGCAACACCAGAAGAACAGGAAGTATTATCCCATTATGTTGGCTGGGGCGGTATCCCACAGGCATTTGAAGAAAACAACGGAAGCTGGGCAAATGAGTACAGCGAACTGAAAAATACGCTGACTTCAGGAGAGTATAGTGCAGCAAGAGCATCCACCCTAAATGCGTTTTATACTTCTCCGACAGTGATACATAGTATGTATGAAGCATTGGAAAATATGGGATTTACAAAAGGAAACATTCTGGAACCATCCTGTGGAGTAGGAAATTTCATGGGACTTATCCCGGAAAGCATGAGTAAGGCAAAAATGTATGGTGTGGAACTTGACCCGGTATCCGGCAGAATCGCCAGACAGTTATATCAGAAAAACCAGATTGCCATACAGGGATTTGAAACAACACAGTTTCAGGATAGTTTCTTTGACTGTGTGATTGGTAATGTACCGTTTGGAGCGTACCAGGTAAATGACAAAAGATACGACAGGCATCATTTTCTGATTCATGATTATTTCATTGCAAAATCTCTTGATCTTGTGCGTCCAGGCGGTGTGGTTGCAGTTGTGACTTCCAGTGGAACCATGGATAAACAGAATCCGGCAGTCAGACAATATATTGCAAACAGGGCAGAGCTGCTGGGTGCGATCAGGCTTCCCAATAATGCTTTTCAGAGAAATGCAAATACAAATGTTGTATCAGATATTCTGTTTTTTCAGAAAAGGGACAGGGCGGCAATCGAGGAGCCAGAATGGGTAAACCTAAAGACGACAGAGGAAGGCTATTCTGTAAATGCGTATTTTGCAGAGCATCCGGAAATGGTTCTTGGTGAATTTACCACAGAAAGTACCCAGTATGGTAAGCAGGAAGTTACTGTAAAACCAAAAGAAGGCATTACTCTTGAAGAACAGTTAAAGAAAGCTGTACAGAATATTCATGGAACAATCACAGAAATGGAATTTTCAGATAGCGAGTTAGAGGAACAGGTAGTTTCTATTCCGGCAGATCCAGATGTGAAGAACTTTAGCTTTGCTGTTTTGGATGATGACATTTATTACAGGGAAAATTCTGTGATGAATAAAGTAGAACTTCCAATGGCAACTACAGAACGAGTAAAAGGCATGGTGAAGATGCGTGACGCAACAAATAAATTGTTACAGCGTCAGATGGAAGACTGCGGTGATCAGGAAGTTGAAGAACTTCAAAAAGATTTGAATGAAATTTATGATTCCTTTACTGCAAAATATGGTTTGCTTAGCAGTAATGCAAACAAAAGGGCATTTAGTCAGGATAGCAGCTATTGTCTTCTGACTTCACTGGAATTTCTGGATGAGCAGGGCAACCTCAAAAGAAAAGCAGATATTTTTACAAAAAGGACAATCCGTCATGCTCAGGCAGTTACTTCGGTGGATACCGCCAGTGAAGCATTGGCAGTGTCTATTGGAGAAAAGGCACAGGTTGATCTTGCTTATATGTCACAGCTTACCGGGAAAACAGAAGCAGAACTGACGGAAGAACTGACAGGTGTGATATTTAGGAATCCGCTAAATGAAAAGTGGGAGCCATCTGATGAATATTTGTCTGGAAATGTCCGGGAAAAATTGAAGATTGCCAGAGGATTTGCCGAGAACCGCCCGGAATATGCTGTTAATGTACAATATCTGGAACGAGTGCAGCCAAAAGACCTGGATGCCTCAGAAATTGAAGCAAGACTTGGTGCAACATGGATTTCTCCAGATTATGTGACACAGTTTATGGCAGAAACATTCCATACACCAAGGTATTATATTGGAAGTCGGATAAAAGTCCAGTATGCTGAAGTAACCGGTCAGTGGAATGTTTCGGGAAAGAGTGTGGACAGTTATCAGAATCCACTTGTTACTTCTACTTATGGAACACAGAGAGCAAATGCGTACAGACTGTTAGAAGATGCTTTGAATCTTCGAGATACAAAAATCTATGATACAGTGCAGGATGCGGAAGGGGAACACCGGGAACTGAACCGGAAGGAAACCATGCTGGCACAGCAGAAGCAGGAACTTATAAGGGAAGAATTTAAGTCATGGATTTTCCGGGATATGCACCGAAGGGATGCCCTTTGTCAGATATACAATGAGCGTTTCAACAGTATCCGTCCGAGAGAGTACGATGGCAGTCATATTCAGTTCGAGGGAATGAATCCGGAAATCACGTTGATGCAACATCAGAAAAACGCAGTGGCTCATATTTTATATGGAAATAATACTTTGCTTGCACATTGTGTAGGAGCAGGGAAAACTTTCCAAATGATCGCTGCGGGTATGGAAGCAAAACGTCTTGGACTATCGCAAAAGAATCTTTATGTTGTGCCAAACCATCTGACAGAGCAGTGGGGCAGTGATTTCTTACGTCTGTATCCGGGAGCGAATATTCTGGTAGCAACCAAGAAAGATTTTGAACCGGCAAACCGTAAACGTTTCTGTTCCCGTATAGCAACCGGGGATTATGATGCGGTGATTATCGGGCATACACAATTTGAGAGAATCCCTCTTTCAAGGGAACGTCAGATTGCCATGCTGGAGCAGCAGATAGAGGATATTACCTTTTCTATTGAAGAAGCTGGCAGGGAAGCAGGACAGAATTACAGTGTAAAACAGATGGAAAAAACAAAAAAATCATTGCAGGCAAAACTGCAGAGATTAAATGATCAGACAAGGAAGGATGATGTAGTAACCTTTGAACAGTTAGGCGTAGACAGGCTTTTTGTAGATGAGAGCCACAACTTTAAGAACCTTTTTTTGTATACAAAAATGAGAAATGTTGCAGGTATTTCACAGACGGACGCACAGAAAAGTTCGGATATGTTTATGAAATGCCGTTATATGGATGAACTGACAGGCGGGCGTGGAATTGTTTTTGCGACGGGAACTCCAGTGTCAAATAGTATGACCGAACTGTATACTATCATGCGTTATCTCCAGTATGATACATTGATGCGTATGGGAATGGGACACTTTGATTCCTGGGCGGCAACGTTCGGGGAGACAGTAACCGCAATCGAATTATCACCGGAAGGAACGGGCTATCGTGCAAAAACACGATTTGCCCGTTTTTTCAATCTTCCGGAGCTGATTTCAATTTTTAAAGAAGCTGCAGATATTCAGACTTCTGATATGTTAAATCTTCCAGTGCCGGATGCAGAGTTTATTAATGAGGTATTAAAACCAAGTGAAGAACAGCAGGATATGGTAGCAGCATTTTCAGAACGTGCAGAATCAGTAAGGGCAGGGATGGTAAATCCTACAGAAGACAATATGCTCAAGATTACCAATGATGGAAGAAAATGTGCCCTTGACCAGAGATTATTGAATGAGCTTCTTCCAGATGCGGAAAAAAGCAAAGTCAACACCTGCGTAGAAAATGCCTTTCAGGTATGGGAGGAAGGAAAAGAGCAGAAAACAACACAGTTGATTTTCTGTGACTTATCTACTCCAAAAGGGGATGGAACTTTTAATGTTTATGATGATGTACGAAACAAACTAACAGAAAAAGGAATCCCAAAGGAAGAGATTGCATTTATCCATGAGTACAACACAGAAGTAAAAAAAGCAGAATTATTCGCAAAAGTGAGGGCGGGTCAGGTAAGAATCCTGATGGGTTCCACTCCAAAACTCGGTGCAGGTACCAACGTGCAAGACAGACTCATTGCTCTGCATCATCTGGATTGCCCCTGGAAGCCATCAGATCTGGAGCAGCAGGAGGGACGAATTTTACGACAGGGAAACCAGAATGAGAAAGTTAAGATATTCCGCTATGTAACAGAGAATACGTTCGATGCATACATGTGGCAGATTTTGGAAAATAAACAGAAGTTTATTTCTCAGATTATGACCAGTAAGTCACCAGTCAGGGCGTGTGAAGATGTGGATGATACTGCACTTTCTTATGCAGAGATCAAAGCCCTTGCAACAGGAAATCCCTATATAAAAGAAAAAATGGATCTGGATGTTCAAGTCAGTAAATTAAAGCTCTTGAAGGCTAACCACACCAGTCAGATTTATCGTCTGGAATCAGATATTGCAAAGAATTATCCAGTTCAGATCAGTGCATTGAAAGAGAGGATTGCCGGAATGCAGTCTGATGTTAGTGTGATAAAGAATGTTGATCTGCAGGATAATGACAGCTATTCTATGAATATAGGGAATGTTGCCTATACAGACAAAAAAGAAGCAGGCGAAGCTATGATAGCTGCCTGTGCAGGATTAAAGGCAGTCACCACAGGAGGAAAAGTCGGAGAGTACCATGGATTTACTTTATCTGCATCATATAACCTGTTTGCAAATTCCTTTGAATTGACCATAAAGGGAAAATGTTCCTACAAAATTGAAATAGGAAAAGACCCTTTGGGAAATATCCAGCGTATTCATAATGCCCTTTCTTCGATTGATAAGAAACTGGCAGAGAGTGAGCAAAAGTTAGAGACAGTACAACAGCAGCTTGCAACAGCACAGGAAGAAGTAAAAAAACCATTTCCAAAAGAAACGGAACTGAATGAGAAAATGGAGCGTTTATCGGAGTTAAATGCTTTGCTCAACATGGATGAAAAAGGGAATGAAACAATTCTGGCAGATGAGGATATTGGTACAGAAAAGATTCCAGACAGGGATTCTTCGAGAAAGGAAGAAGTCCGGGATGCAGACAGGAATCTGCAGGAAACAGCAGACAAGGTTCATAAGCCGTCCATACTGGAACGTCTGAAACAGGAAAAGGCTAGACAGCTTGCACCGAAGCAGACTGGTACACCGAAACCAAAGAAAAATCACGAGCAGGAGTTATAAATAATGTCCCGTCAGAGAACTTTCTGGCGGGATAAATTCAAAATTGGAGGACAAACTATGGCAGAAACAGATAAAAAATTAAAAGAAATCACAGAGCGTCTGGAACAGGGAGTAAAGGAAATTTTTACATCAGAGCGTTATACAGAATATCTGGATACGATGTCAAAATTTCATAATTATAGTTTCAACAATACTCTTCTGATTACGATGCAGAAACCGGATGCGACACTGGTGGCAGGTTATCAGGCATGGCAGAAGAAATTTAACCGTCATGTAAAACGGGGTGAAAAAGGAATCCAGATTATTGCACCGACGCCAGTAAAAGAAAAACAGGAAATAGAAAAGATTGATCCAGATACACAGGAACCAATCATTGGCGAAGATGGACAGCCGGAAACAGAGATTGTAGAAATGGTAATCCCAAGATTTCGGGTAGCGACAGTATTTGATGTCAGCCAGACAGAAGGAGAACCGATTGCAGAACTGGATGTACCGGAGCTGACAGGAAGCGTGCAGTTTTATGATATTTTTATGGAAGCATTGCAGGATATTTCACCGGTACCAGTACGGTTTATGGAAATAGACGGGGAGGCAAAGGGCTATTATCATCAGACAGAAAAATATATTGCGATTAAAACAGGAATGAGTAATCTCCAGTCCATGAAAACCGGTGTCCATGAAGTTGCCCATGCAATTCTGCATGACAATGATGTAATGGATGCAGATGGCATTATAAAAGGAAAGACAGCCAAAGAAGTAGAAGCAGAAAGCATTGCTTATATTGTATGTAGTCATTTTGGACTGGATACTTCGGAATATTCCTTTACTTATATTGCAAGCTGGTGTGAAAGTCAGAACATGAAAACGCTGAAAGCGTCTATGGATACAATCCGAAAAACTTCAGCGGGAATTATTGAAAATATTGAAACAAAGATGCATGAGTTGGAAATGGAAAGACCAATCAGAGAAACATTCCATAGAGAGGATGTGATTCTGCATCTTTCAGGCAGCATGGGTTCAGAATATGCGTATGATCTGGTTGAGAACATGACAGCAGAACAGTTGCAGGAGAATGTGAAGGAATATGTCAGTCGGCTGGAGCAGAAAGAAATCTCAGAGGATGAGAAATCTTTGGAAGAATTTCTGGAGGACAGAGGTGCAGTAATCACAGTATTGTATGCAAGTGATGGAGTGGGAGGAAATTATCCGATTCACTTTTTTGATGCAGCGTATGATGCAGATACAGGCAGTGCTTATTTTTCAGAGCAGACACCGAAAGAACAGGCAGAAATGCTGGTGGAAAAAGCGGAATTTCCGAGAACAATTTTTACAGAAGAAGAGAAAGCATTTGTAACGGAATATGCAGAAACCTTTCCCAGACAGATAGAAAGACTGAATGATCTGGTCTGGGATATGCGGGAATCTTATGATGAAGCCGGTGCAAACTTAGTACATGAAGTGATCCAGGCAGCAAGAGCGAACTTTCCAACCACAGAGCTTCCAGAAGAAAGGGAAAGTACCATGCAGTATGCCCATAGACTGATTGAAGCTGCAGAAACCGCCAGCCATGAAAATTTTACGGAATCCCAAAGGAACCTTATCGTCAATTTTGCTTATAAGATGGATGACCGAGACGAAGTTTTGGGACTGGTAAACCGTATGCTGACAGCGAATCGGGGTGACCGAAGTGAAGTTATGAGAAGTCTTGTGCATGAAACAGAGGCACAGATGGATAATTTTCCAGATGGAAGAATCGGTTTTACAGAAATGCACGAAGCAGGAATCCGACTGGAGCATATGTATCCTCTTGAAAAAAACAGGGCAGTAGAATTGTATCGTGAAGGTGCAGAAGTTTTTATCTTAAATGGAAATCCAGATCATCCAGAACAGGCAGGACAGATTCTTGCAGAAACAGAAAATGCGATCCTGGGGCATGACGGTATCTTTGGTATTACGGAAACGGAATGGGAAGTACATAAAGAAAGAGAAGCAGCGATAGCCAGACAGGAAAAACTGGAACAGGATAGTGCAGAAAAGATTGATGAAACCTTACTTCTTCATGGAGAAAGCGGTCGTTTTGCAATCTATCAGATGGATACGGATGGAGAGCATACTTATCAGTTTATGGGGGTTGAATCGGCTCAAAAATTAGGCTATAGCATTGATGGAAAAGACTACAGGATGGTGTATGCGGCTCCATGGACACCAACGATCACATTAGATGATATTTTTGAGAGATTTAATATCAACCGCCCAAACGATTTTCATGGACATTCCTTATCGGTAAGCGATGTCATAGTTATAAACCGGACGGCGGAAACAAAGGCTTATTATGTGGATTCTTTCGGCTTTGAGGAACTTCCGGACTTTGTAC
>OLRX01001175.1_pt1 | contig 20504 bp, 15 predicted proteins | sample 1672991 | NCBI WGS metagenome assembly OLRX01 (sample SAMEA3136744, study PRJEB25190) | human gut metagenome | biome: human gut; feature: human-associated habitat; material: faeces | place: Austria | collected 2013
AAAGGCGGGAGGAAGTGAGATGGTGAATCATGGAACAAAGAAATTTTGAACTGGAATATAGAGCAGGCGATAATGAACTTAAAGCAGAGGAATTTATAGCCTTTGCAAATAAAGTATGGCCTGGGGATTACGATCTTGAAAAGACGGAAGAAGCTATTTCAAAGACGCTGAACATAACTGCCCGCCATAACAATATGCTTATAGGAGCACTGCGAATCCTTACAGACGGATATTTTTTCGGTACGATTACCGAGCTGCTGGTTCTGCCGGAATATCAGAGACAGAGAATCGGAAGCAGACTTCTTGCGCTCGCAAAAGACAGCGCCCAGACCATATTGTATTTCGGAGCTCAGCCCGGAAAAGAACCTTTCTATGAGAAGAACGGCTGCAAGAAAGGCATGCAGTCTTATGTCATTGAGCACGGTGAATGAGCTCCGCCAGTACGACAGTTCAACTAAGATTTCAATTTTTAATGATTTTCGAGACTGACATATGCGGAGAACTTCTCCGCTTTTTTCTTTGGGCAGAGGCCGACATACAGAATTTCACTACAGAATTTTTTCACGCGGGCGGTGATAATTGACGACAATTTCTTCACGCGGGTGGTGACATATATATTGGCTTTTTCAGCTTTTTATGGTAATATAAACTATGTATGGGTGTGCCTATGCGAGAGGAGGACTTTGTATGAAAATTATTCTTGACGGAATGGGCGGAGACAACGCGCCTTACGCTGTAGTAGAAGGCGCAGTTTTAGCATCAAAGGAAATAGAACATCAGATACTTATCATCGGAAAAGAAGAGCTGATAAACGAAGAGCTTAAGAAATACAGCTACGACGGAGAAAAAATCAAAGTCGTACACGCTGAAGAAGTTATTTCCAACGACGACGCGCCGGTGAGAGCCGTCAGATCAAAGAAAAATTCATCCATCGTGATGGGCATAAACATGGTCAAAAGAGGCGAGGGAGATATCTTCATTTCAGCGGGAAGCACGGGAGCTCTACTTGCCGGAGGACTTTTTATCCTCGGCAGGATACAGGGAATAGACAGGCCTGCTCTGGCCAGCATATACCCGATACTGGGCGGCGTGCCTTCGTTGCTGGTGGACGCAGGAGCCAATTCCGACTGCAAGCCGAACAATCTGCTTGAATTCGGAATAATGGGCAATATATATATGGAAAAAGTCATCGGGAGAGAAAACCCGAAAGTCGGACTTGTCAATATAGGGGCGGAAGCTTCCAAAGGCTCCACTCTGACCAAGGCGGCATACGAACTGCTGGAGCAGAGCAAGATGAACTTCATCGGCAACGTTGAGGCCAGAGAAGTGCCGGAAGGAGCCTGCGACGTGATAGTCACCGACGGATTTACAGGCAACGTGCTCCTCAAGCTGACGGAGGGAATGGCTCTCAACATACTTAAGCTGCTGAAGAAAAAGTTTACGGAGGGCACCAAAGCGAAGCTGGGAGCGGCTCTGCTGATAGACAAGATAAGAGACATCAAGCAGGATTTTGATTATTCGGAATACGGCGGAGCGCCTATACTGGGCGTGCGCGGCCCTATAGTCAAGATGCACGGCTCTTCCAATGCCAATGCAGTCAAGAATACCATAATCAAGGGAATTCCTTATGCAGAAGAAAAGGTCGTGGATATAATACAGAATTCCGTACTTGAGATAGAGGAGATTACTCTCAGTGAACACGATAGATTTTAGTGAGTTTGAAGAGAAAATAGGATACAGCTTTAAAGACAAGGAAATCATAAAGCGAGCCTTGACCCACAGCTCATACAATAAGGAGAAGAATACAAAGCACCAGGACAACGAGCGGCTTGAATTTCTGGGAGACGCCTTTCTCGACGCCATAATAGGAGAAGAACTTTTCCGCAGAATACCGGACGGCTTGGAAGGTAAGCTGACCAAGACCAGGGCTTTGGTCGTCTGCGAAAAGTCGCTGGCCGGTGTGGCGTCAGGTTATGACCTAGGCAATTATCTTTATATGGGTCACGGCGAAGAAATTGCCGGAGGCAGACATAAGAACTCAATACTGGCCGACGGCATGGAAGCCGTGATAGGAGCCATGTATCTGGACGGCGGCTATAAAAAGGTCAAAGATTTCGTGCTGAAGTCCTTTGAAAAAATTCTGACAGATGCCGAGCGCGGTAAGCTCTTTTCCGATTATAAGTCCGAACTGCAGGAACTCATGCAGAAGAGGGACAAGCGTGCGGCGATATACTATGAGACGGAGAAAGAAGAGGGACCGGCTCACGACAAGACATTTTTTGTGCATCTTTCCTGTGACGGTCAGATTTTGGGCAGAGGACAGGGAAAGAGCAAAAAAGAAGCGGAGCAGAACGCAGCCAAAGCAGCTGTGGCCGCTTTGAAGAGGAGAGAAACGACAGATGTACTTTAAAAGACTGGAAATGCACGGGTTCAAATCTTTTGCCGAACCGTCAGTCATAGAATTTCATGAAGGAGTGACCTGCATCGTAGGCCCCAACGGCAGCGGCAAGAGCAATATAAGCGACGCCATACGCTGGGTTTTGGGCGAGCAGAGCCCTAAGATGCTAAGAGGCGGCAAGATGGAAGAAGTCATTTTTTCCGGGACCGCCAGCAGAAAGTCAAGGGGCATGGCCGAGGTAACTCTTGTGATAGACAATTCCGAGGGAATACTTCCCATTGACTATAACGAAGTCGCGATAACAAGACGCATGTACCGCTCGGGAGAGAGCGAATATCTGATAAACAACAACCAGTGCCGTCTCAGAGATATAAGAGAGCTGATCATGGACACCGGCATCGGCGTAGAGGGATATTCAATCATAGGCCAGGGAAAGATCTCTGAGATAGTCAGCAGCAAGCCTGAGAGCAGGAGAGAAATCTTTGAAGAAGCCGCCGGGGTAGTGCTTTACAAGAGCAAAAAGGCCGAGTCTGAGAGAAAGCTTTCTTCGGCGACGGCCAACCTGGACAGAGTGAATGATATAATAGGCGAGATAGAGGACCGAATAGACGGACTGAGAGAAGACAGCGTCAAGGCCGAAGAATATCTCAGGCTGAGAGACCGCTTCAGGGAGCTGGAGATAAACATAACTCTGAGAAACATCGAGAAACTCGAAGAATCCAACAACGCGGTCAGAGAAGACATGACCAGGCTGGCAGAGACGATAGAAGAACTTTCCGCGAGAAAGAGAGAGCTTGACCAGAAGATAGAAAAGAGCAGAGCGGAAAATGAAAATCTTGAGCAGCTTGCAAGCCAGGCCAGAGACAAACTGCTCGCGTCGGTAGAAGAGATAAATAAGCTGACCAATAAGAGCCAGCTGGACGCTGAGCGGCTGAATTCCATAGACAGGGATCTGGCCAGAGTAGGCGAAGAAATTTCCCTCCTCAGCGAAAAAGAAGAGAGGGAGAAAAACAACGCAGGCCAGCTTGAGGCTCAGAAAAAGGAAATGGAAAATAGCCTCAAAGTGACAGAGGAAAAGCTGAACATTTCCATAGGCAAATATGAAAAAGCGTCGGCCGCCTATGCCGGGCTGCTGGAAGAGATAGACGACAGCAAGAACAAGATGTATTCTCTGTATAACGACAGCGCCGCCAAGGCCTCCGAAGCCAAGAGCATGGAAAGCTACAAGGAATCGTTGAGGCAGAGACGGCAGCAGATCACCGAAGAAAGAAAACAGCTGAAAGAAAACGAAGAGTCATCGCTGGCATCTTTGGCGCGTCACAGAGAGGAAAAACACGTTCTCGAAGATAAGCTTTCAGAGGCAGGAAAAGAGATCCGCAGCCTAAAGGAGAAGGCCGCTTTCCTTGAAGAGGAAAACAGGGAGCTGTCTAAAAAATCCAGCCACCTGCAGATACAGATAAGCCAGTTTGAGGGCCGCAGAAAGACCATCGAAGAGATGGAGGCCAATTACGAGGGATACAACGGGGCTGTAAGATTCATCATGAAGAGCGGTCTTAAAGGCATAGAGGGCGTTGCCGCCGATCTGATGAAAGTTCCGGCGGGGCTTGAGGTCGCCGTTGAAACTGCCTTGGGCGCGGCGCTGCAGAACGTGGTAGTGATGCGCGATGAGGATGCGAAAGCCGCCGTAAAAGCCCTTAAGGAAAGCAGGGCGGGCAGGCTGACTTTCCTGCCTGTTGAGTCGGTCAGAGGAAGCAGAGCTTCCCTGCCGCCGGCAGTAGCTTCAGTTGCAGGCTGCAGAGGCATAGCGGCGGAGCTCATCAGCTATGACAGCAAATACGGAGGAATCTTCAGATATCTGTTGGGCAGAACAGCCATAGTGGACACCATGCAGGACGCCATAGATTTTTCAAAGAAAACAGGCTCAGGTGTGAGATTCGTTACGCTAGAGGGAGAAGTGGTGAACGCCAGCGGAGCTATCACCGGCGGAAAGTATAAGAACGCCACTGCCAATCTGCTGGAGAGAAAAGGCGAGATAGAAAAACTGGCCTCAAGAGTGGCTTCCCTTGAGAAAGAACTTAAGAGCAACATGGAAGCAGCAGAGCAGAACCGATCTGATTCTGCGCACTTGAGAGAGACTCTCAGCCGGGCTGAAGAACGATTCAGGCAGCTGCAGCTTGAAGCTGTCAATCTGGATTCAAAGATACAGACTGCCGAGACTCTTGCCGGAGACATTGCCGCCAGCAATACAAGGCAGGAGCAGCAGCTGGCTTCCATAGATTCCGATTACGCCAGCGCCGAGAAGATGGCCTCTGAGCTTGCACAGGAAGCTGAAAGATGCCGCCGCGAGGGCGAAGAGCTGCAGGAGAGGATTTCCTCGCTGATGGAAGAGCAGGAGAAAGCCAAGGCCAAAGTCGACCAGGCCTCCGACGCGATAACAGCCGTCAGGATAGAGAAAAACAGCTGGGACAGCAGCATAGAAAATCTTCAGAATATGTATGACCGGGTGAGAGAAACTGCCGACGATTTCAAATTCCAGATCGAAGCCAAGCAGGAAGAGATAAAAAATCTCGGTGAAGAAAAAAACCGTATTTTATTTGGCTCAGACGGCGTGGAAGAGACGGTCAGAGCCAAGACGGCGGAAAAGGACGAACTGGAGGAATACATAACAAAGGTTTCCCAGGAGAGAACGGAACTTTCCAAGAACCTGGAAGAGATGACAGCAGAGCAGGTCTCGGCCTTTGAAAAGCTCAATTCCTATCAGGATCAGAAATACAGGGAAGAGATAAAGCTTGCCAAGAATGAGACTCAGCTTGATACGTTCAAGGAGAAGCTCTGGGAAGACTTTGAAATTTCCTACCTGCAGGCGATAGAATTCAAAAAAGCCGACTTTGCGATGTCCTCGGCCCAGAAAGAAAGCCGCGAAATAAGAAACCGGCTGAAAGAGCTGGGAGACGTGAACGTGGGAGCCATAGAAGAATACGCTCAGGTCAGTGAAAGATACCAGTTCCTGACCGCTCAGCGCAGCGACATCACCGAAGCCATGGACCAGCTCAAGGCGATAATCGACGATATGGAAAAGACCATCAAGTCAAAGTTCAAAGAAAACTTTGACAAGGTAGTCGTGAACTTTGAAGAAATCTTCAAATCTCTGTTCGGCGGCGGACACGCCGAGCTGAGGCTGGACAACGAGGAAAATCCGCTGGAGGCAGGAATAGAGATAATAGCCCAGCCGCCTGGCAAGAAGCTACAGAACATCAATCTGATGTCCGGCGGTGAAAAGACCATGACGGCCATAGCTCTCATGTTCGCCGTGCTCAAGACTACGCCTACACCGTTCTGCATACTGGACGAGGTGGAGGCGGCTCTCGACGACATGAACATAGAGAGATTCGCCAAATATCTGAAAAATTTCAACGATATACAGTTTGCCATAGTCACTCACCAGAAAGCGACCATGGAACATGCGGACGTGCTGTACGGCGTGACCATGCCTGAGCAGGGTATTTCCAAAGTCCTTTCCCTGAGGCTGGGTGATGATTTTGAGTTGTAACGGCCATAAATTTTGAAAGGGGAAAACAGATGTCATTGTTCTCTGAAAAAAAGTCTTTCTTCGGAAGACTTTCGGAAAAGATAAGCGACGCTATCATGCTGAGAGCCAGCGTCGACGAAGATTTGATGGACGAGCTTGAGGAAATACTCATAACCTCGGACATCGGAATGGATACCACCATGACCATCATGGAAGAACTGCGAAAGAACATAAAAAATAATAATATAACAGAGCCAGCCAGGGTGACCGGCGCTCTCAAGGAGATAATGACCGGCCTTGTGGACAAAGGCGAGAGACAGAAGTTGAGCCAGGAAAAGCCGCTGGTTGTTCTGGTCATAGGAATCAACGGCGGAGGAAAAACCACTACCATAGGAAAGCTGGCGTATAAGTGCAGGAAAGAGGGCAGAACAGTAATGCTGGCGGCAGCCGATACCTTCAGAGCGGCGGCAGCCGAGCAGCTTGTCATATGGGGACAGAGAAACAACGTCAACGTGATCAAACACAAAGAGGGGGCAGATCCGTCGGCCGTAGTTTACGACGCAATACAATCAGCGAAAGCCAAAGGCATAGATGTGCTGATATGTGATACAGCGGGAAGACTTCAAAACAAAAAGAACCTGATGGACGAGCTGGAAAAGATGAACCGCGTGATAGACAGGGAATTTCCGGAGGCTGCGAGGGAGACCTTGTTGGTGCTTGACGCTACCACAGGAAAAAACGCCGTTTCTCAAGCTCAGGAATTCGGCAACGTCACCGATATAACGGGAATCGTCCTGACCAAGCTTGACGGAACAGCAAAGGGCGGAATAGCCGTCACGGTGGCCGACCAGTTCGACATGCCGATAAAATTCATAGGCGTGGGAGAGGGAATAGAAGATTTAAAAGAATTCGTTCCCGAGGAATTCATAGGAGGAATTTTCGATGAGTAAACCTATAGTCGCCATCGTAGGCAGACCAAACGTAGGTAAATCCACTTTCTTCAATAAAATAGTGGGCAGACGTGTTTCCATAGTGGAGGACACTCCCGGAGTGACGAGAGACAGGATATACGCTGAAGCCGAGTGGAATTCAGTTCACTTCGCGCTGATAGATACAGGAGGAATAGAGCCGGCCAGCCAGGATATAATCCTTTCGCAGATGAGAGAACAGGCTCAGGTGGCCATGGATATGGCGGACGTTATCCTGTTCATCACCGACGGCAAGGAGGGTTTGACGACGGCCGACAGGGAAGTGGCCATGATGCTGATGAGGACAGGAAAAAGAGTCATCCTGGTGGTCAACAAGATAGATGCGCCTCACAAGCTGCCCGATGATTTTTATGACTTTTATGAGCTGGGGCTGGGCGAACCGATACCGATTTCCGCGGTCAACATGCTCAACTTCGGAGATGTGCTGGACGAGATAGTCGCAAGCTTTCCGGAGGGCGCTGGTGAGGAGGACGAAGAGACTATCAAGATAGCCGTCATAGGCAAGCCAAACGTGGGAAAATCTTCGCTGGTAAACTGTCTTTTGGGCGAAAAAAGAGTTATCGTTTCTCCTATAGCCGGAACGACGAGGGATTCCATAGACACGCCTTTTGAAAAGGACGGGGAAAAATATATCCTCATCGACACGGCAGGAATAAGGAGAAAGAACAAGGTAAACGAGGACATAGAAAGATACAGCGTCATCAGAGCCGTAGCCGCCATCGAAAGGTGCGATGTGTGTCTGCTGATGATAGACGCGGCAGAGGGACTGACAGAGCAGGACAAGAAGATAGCAGGCGTTGCTCACGAGGCCGGAAAAGGAGTAGTGATCGCAGTCAACAAGTGGGATCTCATAGTCAAAGAGACCAACACCATGAGAGACTTTAAGCGCGGCATAGAAGCCGATCTTCAGTTCATGTCCTACGCGCCTATAATCTTCATTTCCGTGGCGGAAAAACAGCGGATAGATCAAGTCATAGACATGGCTAAATACGTGGCTGAAATCAGAGCGATGAGAGTTCCTACAGGCCAGCTCAACAGTCTGATAATGGACGCGGTGATGATGAAGCAGCCTCCGTCAGACAAGGGCCGCCGCCTCAAGATATATTATGCGGCTCAGGTGGGAGTAAAACCGCCGCTTTTCAGTTTCCAGATAAACAAGAGAGAGCTCATGCATTTCTCATATGCCAGGTATCTGGAGAATAAGATAAGAGAAAGCTTTGGCTTTGAGGGAACATCGCTGAAATTCGTTTTCCGCGAAAAGGGCGAAAAAGGAGAATAGATATGGTCGTCATAGAGTTTGTCATATGGGTCACCCTTGCATATTTCATAGGAAATATATCACCGTCGATACTGCTGGGCAAGGCGCTTGGAATAGACATCAAGAAAGAAGGCAGCGGCAACGCCGGAACCACCAACGCACTGCGTGTGCTGGGAAAGAAAGCCGCAGTCATAACTCTCATCATAGATATAGGAAAAGGCGTGCTGGCCGTCTGGCTGGGACTTCGCTTCGGCAACGAAACCATAGGCATGTTCTGCGCTCTGGCGGTATTCTGCGGCCATATATGGCCCTGCGTGTACAGCTTCAAGGGCGGCAAGGGCGTGGCGACTGCTTTCGGTGCGCTGCTGGCTGTCAACTGGGTGATGGCTGTCATTACGTTGCTGATAGTGGCCATCGGGCTTGCAGTGTCTCGCAGGATGTCGGTGGGGTCGCTGCTGGGAGCCGTTTCCTTTCCCATAACCTGCTGGTTTTTGGAAAGAGATTTCCTTTATATAGGTATGGTGATGGCTCTGATCGTGATAATAAAGCACAGAGCCAATATAGCGAGGCTTATCAAGGGCGAAGAGCCGAAGATGTTTTAAAGGCAATGGCTTGACGGCCGTGATTTTGCGGAAATGCTTTAGCCGGCAAAATTACGGCATGAAAGGTGGATATATAGATATATGAATAAAAAAATTACTGTTATAGGAGCGGGCAGCTTTGGAACTGCCCTGGCGATACTGCTTGCAGGAAAAGGGTTTGACGTTTCCCTCTGGGGAAGAAAGAAAAGCCAGATAGCCCTGATGGATGATACGAGAGAAAATCCCCATTATCTGCCCGGAGTGAAACTGCCGGAAAATTTAAAGCTTACGGCTGATTTGGAAAAATGCCTTGACGGCGCGGAAACCATAGTCTTTTCCGTACCGGCGCAGAGCTTTCGTTCTGTTCTTGAGGCAGCCGAGCCTTTTATCGCGCCGGACGCAGCAGCCGTCAATGTGGCTAAAGGCATAGAAAAGGGCACGCTTATGAGGCTTTCGGAGATCGCCGCTCAAGTCGCGCCGGATATGAAATATGCAGCCCTTTCAGGCCCGTCTCACGCCGAAGAGGTGGCCAGGCAGCTGCCGACGACGGTTACCGTGGCTTCAAAGCAGGAGGGACTTGCGGAAGAAGTCCAGGAAATTTTCAATACTGACCGTTTCAGAGTCTATACCAACGACGACATCACAGGCGTGGAACTTGGCGGGGCGCTGAAGAACATAATAGCTCTAGGAGCCGGGATTTCCGATGGAATGGGCTTCGGAGACAACGCCAAGGCGGCCATAATGACCAGGGGAATAACGGAAATGTGCAGGCTCGGTCTTGCGCTTGGAGCTGACATAAATACTTTTTCCGGCCTTGCCGGTATAGGAGACCTCATCGTGACATGCACCAGCATGCATTCGAGAAACCGCCGCTGCGGTATTCTGATGGGAAAAGGAGAGGATCCGAAGCAGGCAGCAGGAGAAATCGGCATGGTGGTAGAGGGCATTTCCACGGCGGAGGCGGCTCACCAGCTGGCAGACAGGCTCAATGTCGAAATGCCGATAACGGATTGCATATATAAGATGATACAGGGAGAAATAGATGCCCTCGAAGCAGTGAACATGCTGATGGGCAGAAAGACGAAAAACGAAATGCATATTTAAGCATTGGAATGGAGACAGTTTTGACGGAAAAAAAGACTTTTCATATCACGACTTTCGGCTGTCAGATGAACGAGCACGATTCGGAAATAATGGCCGGCCTGCTCCTGGAAAAGGGATATGAGCAGGCAAAGGACAGAAGCAGCGCCGATATAGTGATATTCAATACATGCAGCATAAGGGAAAACGCCGACAAGCGGTTCTTCGGCACTCTTGGACAGCTGAAGCGCAGAAAGGCCGAGGAAAAGGAATCTTTCACGGTATGCGTATGCGGCTGTATGATGCAGCAGCAGCACATAATAGACAAGCTCAAGGTCAAATATCCCTGGGTGGACGTGGTCTACGGAACTCACAATCTGCACAAGCTGCCTGAGCTTTTGGACAACCTTTACAGGGAAAAGAAAAAGCAGATGGAAGTCTGGGAGGACGGGAAAGGCGTGGTCGAAGACCTGCCTGCCGAGAGACTTTTCAGACATAAGAGTTTCGTGAACATAATGTACGGCTGCAATAATTTCTGCAGTTACTGCATAGTCCCTTACACCAGAGGCAGGGAACGAAGCCGCCGGCCTGAGGACATCGTAAGAGAGATATGTGCTTTAGCGGCTGACGGTGTGAAGGAAGTGACGCTGCTTGGGCAGAACGTCAATTCATATAAAGGCTGCAGCTCAGGTGGCAAAACTGCCGATTTTACTGACTTGATATACATGCTGGCGGAGATAGAGGGTCTTGAGCGCATAAGGTTCATGACCAGTCATCCGAAGGACCTCTCAGACAAGCTGATAGACGCTTTTAAAAACTGCGAAAAGCTTTGCAAATACATACATCTTCCTGTTCAGGCAGGCTCTGACAAGGTCCTGAGAGAAATGAACAGAAAGTATACGCGGGAATCCTACCTGGAAATCGTCAGGAAGCTGAGAGACGCCGTGCCTGAGATAACCATTTCCACGGACATCATAGTGGGCTTTCCGGGGGAAACGGAATCCGAGTTTGAAGAAACTCTCCAGCTGGCCAGTCAGGTGGGATATGACTCGGCGTTTACTTTTCTCTATTCCGTAAGGCAGGGAACTCCTGCTGCAAAGAGGGAGGACCAGGTTCCGGAGGATATCAAGCATGAGAGATTTAACCGTCTGGTGGATATAATAAATCAGTCGTCTGCCGAAAAGAACAAAGCGTACATAGGAAAGACTCTGGATGTTTTGGTGGACGGCCCGAGCAGAAGCAGAAGCGATATATACGAGGGAAGAACGGACGGTTTCAAGCTGGTCAATTTCAAGGGGTATGAAGGAATAGAAGGCCAAATAGCGGCTGTGAAAATTACGGGGGCAAATACGTTCAGCCTGACAGGCGAGCTGGCAGAAGAGCGGCCGGAGAAAAAGCCGGCAGGCAGAACGGCGGATTCTCGATAATCGAGGGAAAGGACTAAAGATGAATATTTTCTCAGTCATCAGCCTTTTAGGCGGTCTGGCGATGTTCCTTTACGGAATGGAAGTCATGGGAGACGGACTCAAGAATGCTTCCGGTCCGGCTCTGAAAAGCGCGATGAGCAAAGCGACTCAGAATGTGGTGTTCGGAGTGATAACCGGAACTCTTGTAACTGCGGTGATACAGAGTTCGACCGCCACAATAGTGCTGGCTGTAGGTCTGATTTCAGCCGGCATACTCAATTTAAGACAAGCGGTGGGCATAGTCATGGGAGCCAATATAGGCACTACGGTGACAGCTCAGATAATACGCCTCATGGACATCGACTCATCGGGCAATATAATACTTGAGTTTTTCAAGCCGTCGACGCTGGCGCCTCTTTCCATGTTCGTGGGAATTCTCCTGATAATGTTCATCAAGCGCCCCAACAGCAAGACTAAAGGCGAGATTTTCATGGGCTTTGGCGTGCTGTTTTCCGGCATCATGAGCATGACGGCGGCCGTTTCGCCCCTTTCCGAATCGCCTCAGTTTGCGGAGATAATGGCCAAATTCAGCAATCAGCCCATACTGGCCATACTGGTGGGGCTTGTTCTCACCGTCATAGTGCAGAGCTCCTCTGCAATGGTGGGCATGCTGCAGGCTTTGTCAGTGACTGGCACCCTTACATTCAAACTGGTCTACCCTATGATAATGGGCATAAACCTTGGTACCTGCGTGGTGACTCTGTTCATATGCTCCATAGGCTCTTCCAAGGACGCAAAGAGAACAGGCATAGTGCATATATTGTTTAACACCATAGGAACCATACTGTTCATGATCGTGATGGAAGCTATAAGAGGCTTAGGCGGTTTCCCTGAACTCTGGGGCAGCACGGTAAACAGCGGTTCCATAGCCAATTTCCAGACACTGTTCAATTTGGTTACAGCAATTGCACTGATTCCTTTCGCAGACAAGCTGGTGAACGCTTCACTGAAGATCATCAAGGTGAACAAGGAAGAGGAAGAAGACAGGGCAGACCTGCCGGTTCCGGACGAAAAACTCTACGGAGTCCCTGAACTTGCCATCTCCGAGGCCAACAAAGCCATATCCAATATGGGTTACGCGGCGGTCAAGAACCTCAAGAGAAGCTGCAAGCTGCTGGAAAAGTATGACGAAGAAAGAGCCGTCGTGATAAATGAAAATGAAGATAAGATAGACCTTTTTACCGATACTATGGACAATTACCTGGTGAACCTTTCAAAGAACGTGGAAACGGACGCTGATAACCAGAGGATCAACGCATTTATGCAGACTTCTACAAATTTCGAGAGGATCGGCGACCATGCCATCAACGTGCTGGAAGCTTCTCAGGCCATTTCTGCCGGCAAAATATATTTCTCGGAAACAGCTAAGGAAGAGCTTGCCCTGATAGAAGAAGCAGTATTTGAGATTGCCGACATAACTATGGAGTCTTTCAAAACTCTCGACGTTGACGAAGCGCGCAGGATAGAGCCTTTGGAGGAAGTCATAGACGATATGGTGCTGACCCTGAAGAACAGGCACGTGGAAAGATTGAAAAAAGGCGGCTGCACTACGGCGGCAGGCATCGTCTTCATGGACATCATAACGAACCTCGAGAGAGTCGCCGACCAGTGCTCCAACGTGGCCCTGCTGATACTCAGCGAAAAAGACCGTGGAATACTGGGAAATCATCATGCATATCTGAGAGAGCTCCATCAGGGCGGAGATATAGAATACGATTCCGAGCTTGAGCGGAGGAAACAGCAGTATCTGGCCAGGCTGTAGGGACTTTTAAGAAAGAATGAGGCATGAACCAGGCGCGCTTGTGACAGTCCGGCGCGTTAAACCCGCGCTTGTGAAAGCCCGACGCGTTAAACCCACGCGCATGACGACTTTTTCTGCAGGAGAAATTATATGAAAAGAGAGAACATCTAATGCTCAAATATAAACTTGAAGTGAACGATGAAGCGCGCAAAACTATAATAGATTTGGCTATGGAGACTAAGGAAAGCACCCGCAGACGAAAAAAAGTTTTTATTTATTTTATCGTATTCGGGCTGCTCTTCATCGCCATAGGCGCAGCAAAATTATTTTTGGATATGTCAGACGGAGTCGTCGAAGTTTCAGACATCGTGCTGATGCTGGCGGGAATCTTGTTCATAGTGATGTCGTTCAGAGCAAAGCCTATTCAGAAAAAGCAGCTTGAGAAAATGCAAAAACGCCTTGACAGCTCTCTTACCAGCGGAATGAGGGAATACATCATCGACGAGGACGGAATACAGTTGATTTCTGAAATGAGCTCGGGAAAGCTGTATTGGAATGCTTTCAGCGAATACGGCTTTAAGGGAAATTACGTCTACGCGAGAAAAAAGGATGAGTCGGTCTTGCTCATCAATAAAGACGATCTGTCCAAAGAAGAGCTCGACGAGCTGATGAGACTGCTTTCAAATATAGAGAGGCAGATGAATAACTGAGGAAAGTGAAAACACTGAGAACACTGGGGGACGGCCGCATGCTGTGCTCAGTGTTTTTTTGTGCATGCCAGACTTGCTCGGGAGTCGGGCATCTGGCTGAGCGTATTGCCTGTAATAGACTGATTTTCGCCAACGTTTGTATCCTTCGACGCATTTCCGGCACACTTTGTTGATGCAGTAACCACCTCGTGTCGCACAGGCTTTCATAGAACCAAGGGAGGTTTCCCAGTAAACAGCAGAGAAATTTTGCTGAAACTCTGCATAATCGCTTTTCAGACTAATATATTTTGTATAGCAGTAAAAATATGCGGAGGGGATTATATGATAAATACAGATATCTATCGGGATATTGGAACCAGAGCGGGAGGCGACATCTATATAGGCGTTGTCGGACCGGTGAGGACAGGCAAGTCAAGCTTTATAAAAAGATTTATGGATATCCTCGTATTTCCCAATATGGCCAATCCATACGAAAAAACCAGGATAATGGACGAATTGCCGCAGAGCGGAGAGGGAAAGACCATAACTACGACAGAGCCAAAATTTATTCCTCCGGAAGCAGTTCAGATCAATACGAAGAGCGGAGCGAGCTTTAACGTAAGGCTGGTCGACTGCGTAGGATATATGGTGCCCGGAGTGCTGGGAGATAAAGAAGACGGGAAAGAAAGGATGGTAAACACGCCATGGTCGGATGAACAGCTGCCCTTCAGTCAGGCGGCTGAGATAGGAACGGAAAAAGTAATCACGGAACATTCCGTCATCGGAGTCGTAGTGACCACCGACGGCAGCTTCGGCGAGCTTCCGAGAAGTAATTTTGCCGAGGCGGAGGAAAAGACTGTAGCTCAGCTTAAAGCTCTGCACAAGCCGTTTGTGATAGTGCTCAATTCAGCTACGCCGCAGAGCCCCAAAAGCCGCGAAACAGCCAGACAGATGGAGGAGCATTATGGCATACCTGTTTTGCTCATGAACTGTCAGCGTATGACTGAAGAAAACTTCGAGGATATGTTTGACAAACTGATAAATCAGTTTCCTGCCTGCGAAATCCAGTTTAAGCTGCCGGGTTATCTGGACGCTATTTCCGACGACCACTGGATAAAAGCCACTATTATAGACAGAGTTAAAGAATGGATGGGAGAATTCGAGACCATAGGACAGGTGGTCGAGAGCTGCTCGATGATTGCCGACGGAAAGATCATCAAAGACGTGAAAGTAGTGCGTGCCGATATGTCCTGCGGCCTCGTAGTTTTGGAACCACGTCTGGACGCGGCACTTTATTACAAAGTGATAGAAGAGCTGATGAACGCCACCGTGGAAAACGACAGGGAGCTTTTCATTCTTCTCAAAGAATATTCAAAGGCGAAAGCTGCCTATGACAATATAAAGGGCGCTCTTGAGCAAGTCGACACTTCCGATTACGGCATCGTCGCGCCTCAGCTTTCCGAGAAAAGCCTGAGGTCTTCAAGCAAGGAAATAAATATGGCGTGAGGATGAAAGCCAAAGCACCGTGCCTGCATATAATAAAGACTGATATTTCAACAGAAGTGTCTCCTGTGGTGGGAACTGAAAGCCAGTCGGAGGATTTAGCCCGCTCACTGAGAGAGCAGTTTGAAAGCGGCGGAGAAGATATATGGGAAACCAATCTTTTCGGCAAGTCCCTGAGAGAAATGGTCACGGAGCAGATGGAGAGCAAGGTGAACGACGTTCCCGACTCGCTGAGGGGAAAAGTCCAGAGATCGCTGCAGAAGATAAGCGACGAGGGAAAAGATTATTTTATATGCATAATACTCTAGAAGAAACAGCAAATAAAACAAAATAAACAAAAATTACATAAAATATCAGCCGGAAGAATTGCATTTTCTAAAAAGGCGTATAATACTATCTATGGAAAAGAAAAACTATACGCCTGAACAGAAAAGTACGCTGTTCGTTTCCATCACGACAGCTTTCATAACGACTTTCATGGGAAGCGCTCTCAACTTGTCGGTGCCCGATATTGAAAAAGATTTCGGCGTAAGTGCCGCAGCGGTAGGATGGGTTGTCACAGCCTACATGCTGACCTGCGCGGCACTGGCCGTACCTTTCGGGAAGATAGCCGACAGAAGCCAGAGAAAACGGATCCTGTGGATAGGCATCCTCATATTTTGGCTGTGTTCGGTGGCTGGAATGTTTTCCGCTAAAATGTGGATGCTCCTGCTCGCAAGGCTGGGACAAGGCATAGGCGCTTCGATGATTTTCAGCACAAACATAGCCATTCTTGTAGGCGCTTTTGACAAGGAACTCAGGGGGAAAGTGCTGGGATATTCCACAAGCTCGACCTATGCAGGGCTTTCAGCCGGACCGGTGCTGGGAGGCTTTCTGAACCATAATTTCGGCTGGAAATCTATTTTTATTGCAGCAGCCATCGTTTCGGCGGTGGCGTTTTATGGCGCGTTTAGAAAGCTTCCCGCCGAAAACCGCACCAAGGACAAGTCCCACATGGACTGGAGAGGCGTATTCCTCTATATTACCGCCATCGTCGGCCTCATGTACGGATTTTCAACGCTCACGGCCTCTGACGCCGGGCCGTTCATACTGGCGGCCGGAGCAATTCTCATGTTTCTTTTCATAAGAACGGAGCTTAAACAGGAAAATCCGGTGATAGAGGTCAGGATGTTCGGACAAAATCTCTCTTATGCTTTCTCAAATCTGGCTGCGCTGCTCAATTACGGCGCGACTTACGCCATAAGCTATTTGATTTCCATATACCTGCAGACGGTAATGGACTATAATTCCCAGACGGCGGGATTGATTCTGATTGCCTCGCCCCTGGTTATGGCCGTGCTGTCTCCTGTCGCCGGACGGCTTTCGGACAAACATTCCCCTTATATAATGTCGTCTGCCGGGATGGGCTTCTGCGCCGCGGCGCTGGCTTTGTTTTCATTTCTGCCGCAGGAAAGCAGTATATTCAGGATAATAGGCACTCTTTCTCTTTCGGGAATCGGCTTCGCCTTGTTTACGTCTCCCAACACCAACGCCGTCATGGCTTCAGTGGAAAAAGAAGACTTTGGAATTGCTTCTTCAATTCTGGCCACCATGCGCTCCATCGGGCACACTGCAAGCATGGCTGTAGTTACTCTTGTAATGGGGGCATACTTGGGAAACACGGCTTTGGACAAGGCGGACACAGCTGTTTTAATGGATACTATTCATACTTGTTTTTATGTATTTACGGCTCTGTGCATTGCAGGAATTTTTATAGCGCTGAAGAGAAAAACGTGATATAATGTCCGCAGAGGATTGTATCGGCTTCGCCGAGAGGAAGCGGCCATTGAAACGCCTTTGGGCAGACTGGAGGGCGTTAGAATAATTCTGGCACAAAAGCCCTGCTCATCTGTTCCGCAGGCTGTTCCTCTTCTCAGGCTGCTCCTTGCGAAATCGCAAGACTTTCGCTGCAGAATATAAGGCGAGAGGGTAACGGCTGGCAGGAAATAGAACTGAGAAACTTAGCTGCCGACATGAAATGTTGCATAATTTTTTGTTTTTTTAAAATTATGCAACATTATCAGCATATAGAGATATGAAAACACAGGGAAATTGATTCAATGTTGTAATTTTCATAATTATTGATTAAAAATGCAACATATTTGCTCATTTATGTTGTAGAATTTCAGATATTCACAGAATTCTGCAACATTCATAAAATTAACGGTAATTTAATTTGATTTAAGATGAGGAATGTTGTAGAATACGACTAATTTTTAAAAATTCTGCAACATTGGGTCTTCCAAAATCAAATCGCACCGGGAAAACAAATCATGCCGACAGGATGGAGGAAAACGAAATCGCGCCGGGATGACAAATCGCCAGGAGAAACCGATAGGGCAAATCTGAGATTGCATGCAGGCCGATTGGTAAAACCCGATGCTGCATACAGACTGTCTGAAATGATTTCAGCAAAGCAGAAAATTTCACCATACACTGCATCAACGCACTCAGCGTGCCTTGAGGGTATTACAGAATTTGAGATTAGGACTAAAGAAAGAGGATTATGGAAAGTATTTGGAATTTTATCGTAGGAATATTCAGTTCACCTATTACTCTATATGTTATAAACGCGTTACTCATCATAACAGTTATTTTTAACGAAAGAAAGACGTCCTCCGCCATTTTCGCCTGGATAATGGTGATGGCCTTTATACCTGTATTGGGGTTCGTGCTCTATCTTGTTCTTAATCAGAATATTTCCCGAAGAAAGATAAACAGGATGACTGAGACCGAAGAGAGAGTCACCAGCAACGCACTGAGAAAACAGATAGCCAACATGGATGAGAAGACTTACGACTTTGGATCGGAAAGCGCACAAAAATGGCAGCACCTGATAAAACTCAATCAAGTTTACGGCAAAGCATACTATACTCAGGACAACGAGATACGACTTATCACTGACGGCAACGAGCTGATGGAGGAGCTGATAAAAGATATCAGGAAAGCCAGGGAAAGCGTAAACGTAGAGTTCTTCATAATAAAGAGGGACAAGGTAGGAAGAAGATTTATAGAAGTTCTCACTGAAAAAGCCAGAGAAGGCGTGGAAGTGCGGCTTTTGATGGACGCTTTGGGAAGCCGGTACATAACCAAAGGAGTGTTAAAGGACTACTTGAGAGCCGGCGGAAAAGTCGGATATTTCTTTAAACCTAAATTCATTTTCCTCGGTCTCAAACTCAACTACAGAAACCACAGAAAGATAACAGTAATAGACGGTAAAGTAGCGTATACCGGAGGGTATAACATCGCCAAGGAATATGTGGGGAAAAAGCGCAAGTTTGGATATTGGAGAGACACGCATGTAAGAATAGAAGGCGGAAGCGTATATGATTTAAACTCCAGGTTTATCATGGACTGGAGATTTACCACCAAGGAAAAGATAGAAGCCGTTCCATCGGCGGCTCTAAGCACGGAAAAGGCCGGCCGCAAAGGTGTGCAGATCGTTTCCTGCGGACCGGAAGATCCTAAGGAAGAAGTCAAGAGAGGCTTTATGAGGATGATCACATACGCCGAGAAAAACGTGTATGTGCAGACGCCTTATTTCGTTCCTGACCAGAGCATACTTGAATCGCTTAAAATGGCCTCTCAGTCAGGCGTAGATGTCAGAGTAATGATACCTTGCATGCCTGACCATCCTTTCGTTTACTGGGCAACCTATTATTATATAGGTGAGCTTCTGCGCTCGGGAGCGCGCGTATGGATATATGACAACGGATTTCTTCACGCCAAGACGCTGGTGGTGGACGGAGAAGTGTCCAGCATGGGCTCTACCAATTTCGACAATAGAAGTTTTAAACTGAATTTTGAGACCAACGCATTTGTGTTCGACGAAGATTTCGCAGCTCAGATGGAAGATACCTTTGAAATGGATATGCAAAAAAGCCATGAGCTGACGCTGTCTGAATACAATAAAAGAAATATAATTATAAGGCTGAAAGAAGTCGTTTCAAGACTACTTACAGATGTACTTTAGGAGGAAGATGATATGGAAAGCAGATTGCAGTATTATATGAGAGTTATCAGAGGGGCTAGTTTTGAGAAATTTTCCAAAGTATTAAATAACGCTCATGAACGCTCAGGAAAGAGCAAAATTGCTATATTTTTTGATATGATAAACTGTACTCTTCGCTATGGCTCAGGCTATAACGATTATGTCATATTCGAATTTTGGAATCTTAACCACAAACAGAGAGACACGTATATGACTAGAATGAGAAGCAAGAAATTCATCATGTTTATGAATGATCATGATTATGCGCACTATTTTGATAATAAGAATGAATTCAATGAACGATTCAAAGAATATATAGGAAGAGAGTGCCTTGACCTTGAAACTGCCTCCGATGAAGATATAAAGAATTTTTTCAGCACAAGAAAAAAAATATTTGCAAAAATGAAAGATCTTAGCTGCGGAATCGGCTGCGAATCTCTGGAAACTGAAAAATTTGATAGTTTTGAAGATTTCGTAAAATATGTGAGGGATAAGGGATTCGCCACAATTGAGGATGTAATAGAAAATCATCCTGATATAGATAAGATATATCCTTTTTCAGTAAATACCATGAGAATGATAACGATGATAGACGGAAAAGGCGTTCCGCATTGCGTTTATGCAGTGTTCAAAATGGGAATTAACGGAAGAGTTGTGGATAATTATGGACTCCACGGACCTGTAGACGTAGAAACCGGCGAATTCCTTTATCCTGCTCATTCAGGAGATACGACGGCAGGAATACACTATACTGAACATCCATACAGCCATACTCCTCTTATAGGATATAAAGTCCCGTTTATGAAAGAAGCGGTGGAAATGGTAAAAAAGGCGGCTCTGGAAATTCCCCAGATGAGGTATGTAGGCTGGGATGTCGCTATTACTCCGAAAGGCCCTGCTATAATAGAAGGCAATAACTATTGCGCCCATGATTTCTGGCAGCTTCCTGGACAGACTCCGGGAGGAATAGGTATAATGCCAAAGATTAAAGAAATCATACCAGAATTCAAATGTTAATCTTTTAATACACTGAATAATAATGCATCTGATGCTCTGTGCATATGCACGTTACGGCGGATGACTTATTGATATGAGTGAAATATAAAATCGAATACGGATATTGAGAATAATGAACAAAATAAGATTTTTTATCGCGCTGTGGGCGGCCAAGCTGTCGGTCATAGCGCTGAGAATAACAAGACATAACGGAACTAATTTCCCGGGGGTGGTGGCAATCAAG
>OLRX01001178.1_pt1 | contig 20472 bp, 19 predicted proteins | sample 1672991 | NCBI WGS metagenome assembly OLRX01 (sample SAMEA3136744, study PRJEB25190) | human gut metagenome | biome: human gut; feature: human-associated habitat; material: faeces | place: Austria | collected 2013
CGGACAAACGGTTTTCAAGACCGCCTCGTTATGACCGCTTCGATATCTCTCCAAACGTGCTTTTCAATTTTACAAGATAAGAAACGTTTTGTCAAGAGTTTTTTTATTTATTTTTCTTGTTTTTTTCTTATTTTCTTGCTCTTCATCAGCAGCTCAATTATAGTATCATGCCTGTCAAAATATGTCAACACTTTTTTTATGTTTTTTTCAAAACTTTTTAGATAAGCTTTCCGGGCCTATTTTCAGACCTGTTTTCAGGCCTTTAAAAGAGCCTGGGCAATGACCAGGTCTTCCTGTGTCGTTATCTTTATATTACGATAACTGCCTTCCACCATATATACAGGAAGCCCCAACTGTTTTTCCACTACCATAGCATCATCTGTTATATGGCTGCAGTCTTCTTTCATCTGTTTCTCAAAGGCATCTATAATAAGAGGCAATGCAAATGCCTGAGGTGTCTGGGCCTGCCATACCAGAGAACGGTCTGGGCTTTCTGTGATCTGCCTGTCTTTATTAATAAGCTTTATGGTGTCTTTTACTGGCATTCCAACAACACATGCTTTCTTATCCTGTACCTGCCCGTATATCCGTTTTAAAACTTCTTCTGTAATAAAAGGCCTTGCACCGTCATGGATCATAACATATCCCGTCTGTTCTCTTTCTTTTAAAATGCACAGCGCCTTCCATACACTCTCATAGCGTTCTTTTCCGCCTGGAGCTACGGCTGACACCTTCTTTATTCCGTACTTCTCGCAGATTTCCTTTTTACAGTATTCTACATGCTCTTTATCTGTCATAAGCAGGATATCATCCACCACTGCTGACTGTTCAAATATCTCCAGTGCATATGCAAGGATAGGCTTTCCCTGTAATTCCAGATATTGTTTTGCTGTCTGTGTACCCATACGTGTTCCTCTGCCTGCTGCAAGGATGACCGCTGTGCAATGTTCTTTCATTCCTTCTTACCCCTGTTTTCCTGTTATCTTTCTCCTAACTTTAAGTTGGGAACTGCATTTAAGTCCCAACCCGAGCGATTTCCCTTTATATACTCATAGTAGGCTGCCACGCCGATCATAGCTGCGTTATCAGTACAGAAAATAGGAGAAGGATGATAAAATGTAATACCATTTTTATCACAAGCTTCTTTCATGGCTGCGCGAAGAGCGCTGTTGGAAGCCACTCCGCCTGCAATAGCCAGCTTCTTATATCCATATTCCTTTGCTGCTGTAATAGCCCTGCTTACCAGGACATCTACCACTGCATTCTGGAAAGAAGCTACCAGATCTGGCACATAAATTTCTTCTCCTGTCATTTTGGCATGATTAATATAATTCAGCACTGCGGATTTTAAACCACTGAAACTGAAGTCATAAGGAGAATCAGCTACTTTTGCCCGCGGAAACTCCATGGCATGGGGATTTCCCTCTTTTGCAGCTTTATCTACCTTTGGTCCTCCCGGATATCCCAGACCTACAGCCCTGGCTACTTTATCGAAAGCTTCACCAGCCGCATCATCTCTGGTCCTTCCTATGATCTCAAATTCTCCATAGCCCTTTACAATTACCAGATGGGTATGACCTCCGGAAACGATAAGACACACAAACGGTGGCTCCAGATCCGGATTTTCAATAAAATTGGCAGATACATGTCCCTCAATATGATGAACACCGATCAACGGCTTATGGGCAGCATAAGCAATGGCCTTGGCCTCTGCCACGCCTACCAATAATGCCCCCACTAGTCCTGGTCCATAGGTAACACCGATCGCCGTAATATCCTCAAGAGTCACGTTCGCTTCTGACAGTGCACGCTCAATTACATAATTGATCGCCTTTATATGCTCTCTGGAAGCGATCTCAGGCACTACGCCTCCATATACTGTATGAGTCGCGATCTGGGATGAGATCACATTTGACAGAACAGTACGTCCATTTTTCACAACGGAAGCTGCTGTTTCATCGCAGGAACTTTCGATCGCCAGTATTAAAACATCTTCTGCTGCAGTTGTATTCATATTTCCACCTTATCCTTTATATGTCATCTTGGAAACCTTGTTACTCCTCATCAAACTCCAGTTCCACAGTCCAGCCATCTCTTGCAGCTTTCGCCCTTGGAAAGATCTGTTTTACTTCCTCCATATATTCCTCTGGTCTTGTAAGAGATGGGCTGTAATGAGTCAGCCACATCTGGGAAGGCTGAGCCTCTTTTGCCAGGTTTGCAGCCTCATAAAAAGTCATATGCTTATATTCCCTTGCTTTTGCTGCCTTTTCCTTTTCGCCATACATGCCTTCACAGATAAACAGATCTGCATCTTTTGCATGCTGTGCGATCGCCGGAACCGGACGGGTATCTGTACAATAAGTAACCTTTAATCCTCTTCTATCCGCTCCCAATACCATATCCGGAGTAAATGTCCGGCCATCAGCTTCGATCACTTCTCCCTTCTGGAGACGACTCCAGAATTTCTGTGGGATCATCTGCTCCTTTGCCCGCTCTACGTCAAACCGGCCTTTTCGCGGAATGCGGATAGAGTACCCGTAACAGATCACCTTATGGTTCACACGGTATGCATCGATCACATAAGGACCGATCTGCAGGCTTTCTTCCTGTTCTGTCAGTTCGATAAATTTAAGCTCAAAAGGAAGCTCCGGTGCGATCATGCACAATGCATTTACCACACGTTCCAATCCCTTTGGTCCGATCAATGTCAGCGGTTCTGTACGCTCTGCATTTCCCATAGTCAGAAGAAGCCCGGGAAGACCGCTGATATGGTCTGCATGATAATGGGTAAAACAGATCACATCAATAGGCTTGGGGCTCCATCCTTTTTCTTTTAACGCGATCTGGGTGCCTTCCCCGCAGTCGATAAGAAGATTGCTGCCTGCACACCGGGCCATCATGGATGTGAGCCAGCGGTAAGGAAGAGGCATCATTCCGCCTGTTCCAAGTAAACATATATCTAACATATTTTTTCCTCATTTTCTTCTATGATGTTCCCACTGTATATCCTATACAGGAGCATCATACATTTAGCTTTCCAAATCATATCACATTTGCAGCTTAATAATCAAGTGCTGAGGAAAATTGAGTAACTGCCTATAAATACTCTGTCTGTTCTTCTGTTTCTACCGCTATTTTAAAAGCAGCAGTCATCTGGTCATAGCATTCTTCACACAGATCAAAATGATCTGTCTGACCATCTTTTTCTGAGAAATAATCCCATGTATGATCAACGCTTATAACTCCTTCCAGCACGATCCCCTGTTTTACTGCCAGTTTCTTACCGCAGGCATTGCATATCATCCTTTTCAGTTGCCCGTCTGATCCCATTTTTCTCATATTTGTATCCTCGCCTTTCTCTGCCTCATTTCGTAGTCGGATCTGCCACCTAAAGATGACATTGCCATAAATGTTCTCCCTGAAGCTTTCTGTGCCTGATTTTGCAGGAAAATGTTCTCTCGGAATCTTTCTGTGCCTGATCTTGTGAGAAGATTTTTTGTCAGTTGTGCCCAAATTTTTGAGGCGTACGTGGTGCGTACGGTGATGAAATTGGGTGCGACTGGCGGAAAATCGGCCACAAAAGCAGGTGCAGGAAAGACTCCGAGAGGACATTAAGAATTAAAGGAGGAACCAATGGACAAAATTGAACAGAAGATTTTAAATACCATTGATGCACACCGGGAAGAGATTATTAAGATCGGACGTGATATCTGGGAACACGCAGAATGCGGTTATAAGGAAGTCCAAACTTCCAGGCTGTTCCAGGATCATATGAAAAAGTTAGGTCTTTCCGTAGAAAATGGGCTGGCGATCACCGGGGCAAAGGCATACCTGAAAGGAAGCAAAAAAGAACCGGTCACAGTTGCCCTGGTAGGTGAACTGGATGCACTTCCTATTCCAGACAGCCCTTCTGCTAATCCTGAAACAGGCGCTGCCCACTGCTGCGGTCACAATGCACAGATGGCTGCACTGATGGGATCCGCTTTCGCACTGTGTGATCCGGAAATAAAAGAAGCTCTTGACGGAGAAGTAGTCTTCTTTGCTGTGCCTGCTGAAGAATTCGTAGAGATCGAGTTTAAGAACCAGCTGATGAAGGATGGAAAGATACGTTACGGCGGCGGCAAAAGCGAACTGATCCGTATCGGCGCATTTGATGATATTGATGTTGCAGTGGGGCATCACGCCACCATGGATGCAGATATACAGGTAATAAATAATACAAACAACGGATTTTTAAACAAGATCGTACATTTTTACGGGGTTTCATCCCATGCTGCAGATGCACCTTATAAGGGTGTAGATGCCTTAAATGCAGCCACCCTGGCAATCCAGGCTATTAATATGCAGCAGGAAAGCTACAGAGACCAGGATTCCGTCCGTGTTCACGGCTTTATTTCAAGAGGCGGTACTGCCATGAACATCATTGCAGACCACACTACCCTGGAATATTCCGTCCGTGCAAACAATATCCGGGCCATTGAAAATGCCAACGAAAAATTTGACCGTGCAGTAAAAGCAGGCGCCATGGCTTCTGGCTGCGGTATCGACATCTTCACCATGCCTGGATATCTTCCTACTGTGCCTGTAGATGACCTGAGAGCTGTTAATGAAGCCATTTCCATTTTCACAGATAAATATAATGTAAAGATGGTGGATCCGGATCTCAAGCAGGGCGGTTCTACTGATTTCGGTGATCTTTCTTCATTAAAGCCTCTGCTCCAGTTTTACACCGGCGGATACACCGGTGTCCTTCACGATAAGAACATGCACCCTGATGATGAAGACATTGCCTATGTTCTCCCGGCAAAAATCTTCGCTCTGACCGCTTATAATCTTCTGAAGGAAAAAGCCCGTTATGCAAAAGAGCTGAAAGAAAACTTCAAACCAGTGATGACCAAAGAAGCCTACATCAATTATATGGAGGCCCACATTTTAACTGAGTCCATTCCTGCAGCCCCGTTAAAATTCCCACTGGATCAATAAACGGTTTATCACCGTCATAAGCAGAATATAAACTCTATACATAACCCCTCAGATACTTTCATAGACTGTACAAAAGTATTCTGAGGGGTTTTCCTTTTGAAAGATTATATTGAAGAACGGGCTGTAGCCATTGCTAATTACATCATAGATCACAATGCTACGGTACGCCAGACTGCAAAGAGCTTTGGGATAAGCAAAAGTACCGTTCACAAGGACTGCACCGAAAGACTTATCTCCATAAACCCGGCTCTCGCCGCCCAGGCAAGAGTGGTCCTGGACTTAAACAAATCTGAGCGCCACATCCGGGGCGGGATGGCTACAAGGGAGAAATACCAGCATCGGCTTGCCATCTGCAGCCGGGATGAGAAGTGATTTTTATCCATCTGCCGCCTGCAGAACTTCCATCAGGGTATCTTTTAATGCAAGAGCTGCCCTGGAGTGATAACTGCCAGGCGGCAGTGCTATCCCTAAGTCAATAAAAGTACTTTCTTTTCCTAATGATAAGAATTCAGCATTTCTGAAATAATGTCTGGAACTGTAATAGGTAAACGCAAGCCCCAGACCTGCAGCCCCCATAGCAGCTGCCATAAGTGCTGACAGAGCATGATTACTGGCAATGGGCTGTGCCCCATTTCTGTTAAAAATCCTCCTGGCTTCCCGTCCAAGGATTGTATCATAATCACTAAGAAGATATTCATAGGAAAGTGTATCTTTCAAGTTTACATATTGGGGAATCCTGGATTCCGGGTTATCTTTATTCCCTCTTGCAAAAGCCATAACCGGATGGGTATGACTGGTAATAAGGCAGATCTCATCTTTCATGACCGGTTGTATATTAAGCCGTGGATCTGCCTCAGACATGACCAAAAGGGCAATATCAATCTCACCAGCCAGTATCATTTGTTCCAATGCCATGGAATTCTGCTCTACGATCTCCACTTTCACATCCGGATGCTCCAACCGAAAGGCATTTAACACCGGCGGAAGCAGATAAGAACCTCTGAAGCTGCTGATCCCCATGATCACACGGCCGCTTTTTAACTGCTTCATGTCTTTGATCTCATTTTGCACAGATCTGTATTCTGACAATGTCTTATAGGCATACTGGAGCATCAGTTCCCCTTCCTGGGTCAGGCGCACACCTCTTGATGTACGGACAAACAGTTTGCTTCCCACGTTATTTTCCAGTATACTTAAAAACTGGCTGAGGCTGGACTGAGCCATAAACAGCCGCTCCGCCGCCTTTGAAATACTCCTCTCTTCTGCTATGGCAATAAAATAAGCCAGCTCTTTCATTTCCATGATCTGTACTCCCTAATGTTTTACGTTGTCTAATCTATTTTTATTTATACATATCGGTTTTTCCGATATATATTATAACATATTTTACATTTTTCTGTTGGCTAGAATAGATTATTATAATCATGTAGCAAAAACAGATCAATAAAATACACTCTCAAATTGGAGGTTCATTATGGGAAAGATTTCCATGAAAGGCGTGTGCGATATGCACGTACACACAAATCCAGACTTAAGACTTCGTGCTTATGATGATTTTCAGCTGGCAGATGCTGCGATCAGAGTGGGCGCCAGAGCCATTGTTATAAAGACCCATCTGGGCTTTACGGTAAACCGTGCTTACCTCACTAATCAGTACGTAAAAAGAGTTTATGGTGAAAATACCGGCTTCACTATGTACGGCGGCGTTGTTATGAACAAAGTCATCGGTGGCATCAACCCTGAAGCAGTAGAAAAGGGCTTAAAGCTGGGCGCAAAAGAGATCTGGCTTCCTACCCAGTCTGCAAAACGCCATTTAGAGAAAATGGGGCAGAATCCAGCTGATGGGATTGAATTGGTACGGGATGGAAAGGTGGTTCCAGAGCTTATTGATGTATTTAAGCTGATCCGTGACCATGATGCAGTCCTCGGAACTGCCCATGTTTCTCCAAAAGAAGCATTTGTAGTTGTGGAAGCCGCAAGAGATGCCGGCGTAAAGAAGATCGTTATCACTCATCCGGAATGGTGGGTAGTAGACATGAGCATGGAAGACCAGATCCGCCTGGTAAAAGATTATGATGTGATCCTGGAACGGTGTTATGCACAGAACATGGGCGGTGGTGCTTACAAGAGTAATCTTCCAGACAATCTGGAGATCATCAAAGCCGTTGGTTATGAGCACGTTATGGTAGATACAGACGGCGGTCAGACAGAAAATCCAAACTGGGAGCTGGCTTTAGAGGAATATATGCAATATCTGGCTGATCATGGTATCCCGGAAGAACATATTTACCACATGACAAAAACAATTCCTTACAAGCTTCTTGGAATTGAATAAGAAGCTTGCTGAATAAAAGCTTCAGTAAAATATAACATATATCAGGAGGGGAACATATGTTAAGTATCATTATTATTCTTTCAATCGCACTGGCGATTTTTCTTGGATACAGGACCAAGATCAACACCGGTCTTTTCTGCATTGTATTTGCCTACATCATTGGCTGTTTTGTTATGGGATTAAAACCAAAACAGGTCATCGCTTTCTGGCCTACAAACACCATGTTTGTTATCTTGTCCGTTTCGTTATTTTATAATTTTGCTGCTATCAACGGAACTCTGGAGAAAATGTCCGGTGCCCTGTTATACGCCTGTCGCAATTTTCCGGGATTGCTTCCTTATGCACTGTTTGCAGTAGCTGTCATCCTTTCTGTTATGGGTGCTACTTATTTTACAGTTCTTGCATTCCTGGCTCCTATCACCCTGGTGATCTGCGATGAGTCCAGAATGGACAAATTAACCGGTGCTGTTGCCATTAACTGTGGTGCCTTAGCAGGTGGCAATTTTCCAACTTCCAATCTTGGGGTCGTTTTCCGCGGTCTGGCTGATACAGCCTATGAGGCTTCTCCTGATATCGCAGCCATAGATTCCTTCAATATGGAAATGAAGATCTTTATCTTTGCTATCATCTTCTCCCTGATCCTCATTACCATCTTCCGCTTTGGTTTTAAGGAAAACAGAAATATTGGAAAAGGCGTTACTTTTAAAAAACCTGAAGCTTTTACAAAAGATCAGAAGACCACTCTCACTTTAATGTTAGCCATGATGGCTGTAGTTCTGATCTTCCCGCTATTAAATATCCTTATGTCAGGAAATACTGCTGTTAAATATATCAGTGGAAAAGTGGATGTCGGTCTGGTTGCTATTATCTTTACTGTGATCGCCCTCTTATTAAAGCTGGCACCTCAGAAAGAAGCCATTGCCCGCATCCCCTGGAATACTATTATCATGATCGCAGGCGCCGGTATGCTGATCGCTGTTGCAGTAGAAGCAGGAACCATTGAAGCACTTTCCACCTGGATCGGTTCCAATGTACCAAAGCCCCTGGTTCCTATTGCTTTCTGCCTGGTAGGTGCCATCATGAGTTTCTTCAGCTCCACCACCGGTGTTGTAGCCCCGGCTTTATTCCCGCTGATCCCCAATCTGGCTGCTTCTGTAGGTTTAAGCGCACCGGTATTATTTGCCTGCACGATCCTTGGTGCCCAGTCCAGCGCCATCAGCCCATTTTCTTCCGGCGGTTCCCTGATCCTTGGTTCCACCCCGAAAGAAGAAGAACGCAATGAGCTGTTTAACCGTCTTCTCATGGTATCTGTCCCCATCAGCGTGATCACCTGCACTGTTTATAACTTTGTGATCGCTATGGTTCTGTAACGTAATATTAGGTTTTACCGAAACGGGTCTTCTGTCTTTCTTTGCAGAAGATCCGTTTTTATGTATAATAAATGGAGAAAAAACAAGACGGAGGAATCTCCCATGGCCAAAAAATCCAACCGCAACACCCGGGGACGCATTGTAAGTGCAGCCTGGAAGCTGTTTTATGAGCAGGGATATGAAGATACAACGGTAGAAGAGATCATCGAGCTTTCTGGTACTTCCAAAGGCTCTTTTTACCACTATTTTGACGGCAAAGATGCCCTTCTTTCTACTTTAAGCTCTCTTTTTGATGAGAAATACGAGGAACTCACCGGACTTCTGACACCGGAAATGACTGCTATGGAGCAGCTGCTGTTTTTAAACAGGGAACTTTTTCATATGATCGAGGACAGCATTTCCCTGGACCTGTTAGCAAGACTTTATTCTACCCAGCTGACTACCAATGGGGAAAAACATCTATTAGACCACAACCGGATCTACTACAAGCTGCTGCGAAAGATCATCGCCAAAGGTCAGTCTGAAGGCCAGTTAAGCAGCCGCTCCAATGTAAATGAAATGGTAAAGCTATATGCTCTCTGCGAACGGGCCCTTCTTTATGACTGGTGTCTTTGTGCAGGAGAATATGCCCTGACAGAATACAGCGCAAAGGTCCTTCCGGGATTTTTAAGCAGCTTTCTTCCTTAAAAGTGTACATTCTGCTGGTGATATTATTTTAATTCTTATTTTTTGTATAAGTTTTATTTTTTATAATCGTACAGTTATTTTTTCTATATAAATACTTGATTTTTATCATATTTATTTAGTATTCGTACAGTATTTATTCTATACATTATTCTGTATTGTAGTCTATCTTTATGTATGTTATAATCGTCCTCAATATTATGTTCTCCCGGAATCTTTCTGTGCATGAAAGGCTACGGGAGAACATTATTTCGAGGAGGAATAATATTATGATCTCAGGACAGGTAGGTATTCTGTCAGCCATTGTGATCTATCTGCTTGCAATGGTATACGTAGGATTCTATTTCAGCAAAAAAGGCAGCGGTGATTCCGCTGATGATTTCTATCTGGGCGGCAGAAAGCTTGGCCCCTTTGTAACAGCTATGAGTGCAGAAGCCTCTGATATGAGCAGCTGGCTGCTAATGGGACTCCCAGGCGTTGCCTATCTCACCGGTATTGCAGATGCAGGCTGGACCGCCATCGGCCTGGGCATCGGTACTTATTTAAACTGGCTGATCGTAGCACAGCGTCTGCGCCGTTACTCCATCATATGCAATGCCATTACTATTCCCGATTTCTTTTCCCGTCGTTTTAAGGACGATAAGAATATCCTGATGTGCATTTCTGCCATTATCATCCTTATTTTCTTTATTCCTTATACGGCATCCGGATTCAAAGCTATCGGAACACTGTTTTCCAGCCTTTTTGGCACTGACTACCATATTGCCATGATCATTGGTGCGGTTGTTATCGTAGGCTATACAGTCATGGGCGGCTTCATGGCAGTTTCCACTACGGATCTGATCCAGAGCGTGGTTATGTCCATTTCCCTGATAGTCATCGTATTTTATGGCATCCATATGGCTGGCGGCTGGAACGAAGTTGTAAACAACGCTACATCTTTAGCCGGTTATCTTTCCATGACCCAGCTTCACGACAGGGCAGCTGCCTCTGCTGCACCATACAGCCTGTTTTCCATTATATCTACACTTGCATGGGGGCTTGGCTACTTCGGTATGCCCCATATCCTTCTTCGTTTCATGGCTATTGAAGAGGAAAAGAAACTGGTGCTTTCCCGCCGGATCGCAACTGTATGGGTACTGATCTCCATGTGTGTTGCCATTCTCATCGGTATCATCGGATACGGTGCTTCTGTAGCAGGTTCTATCCCCATGTTTACCACCAGTTCCCAGTCTGAAACTGTTATCATCCAGTTTGCCCATCTTCTTGGACAGAACGGCTTCTTACTGTCACTGATCGCAGGCGTTGTCCTTGCTGGCATCCTGGCATGTACCATGTCAACTGCTGATTCCCAGCTTTTAACTGCTGCTTCCGGTGTATCCCAGAACCTGCTCCAGGACTTTTTAAAGATCAAAATGAGCACTGCTGCTTCCATGAATGCAGCCCGCTTCACTGTTATGGGAATTGCCATTGTTGCTGTTTTTCTGGCATGGAATCCGGACAGTTCTGTATTTACTATCGTATCCTTTGCATGGGCCGGCTTTGGAGCCTCCTTTGGCCCCCTGGTACTATTTGCCCTCTTCTGGCGCCGCACTAATATGCAGGGCGCACTGGCTGGTATGCTTACCGGCGGCATCATGGTCTTTGTATGGAAATATCTGGTACGTCCATTAGGCGGAAATTTCAATATTTATGAATTGCTTCCTGCATTTATCCTTTCCTGCCTTGCTATCATCATCGTCTCTCTTCTTACAAAAGAGCCTTCAAAAGAAATCTATGATGAGTTTGATTCTTTAGGAAAATAAGAAAGTCTTGACAAATCTTCTTTCGTGTCATACGTTAGACAAGTAAAAAAATGATAATTTTTATCAATAATTGCCCCTGGTACAGGAACTTGTTTCCGTTACTCCAGGGGCAATAAAAGGAGCCTTGTATGACACTTCGCGATCTACCCATTGGAAAAACTGCAACTATACTTTCGGTTGGCGGGGAAGGAGCTCTGCGCCAGCACTTTTTAGACATGGGCCTTATCCCAAAAGGGGAAGTGACCATGGTCAAATACGCCCCTATGGGCGACCCTATGGAACTGCGTATCCATAGCTATGAACTTACTCTGCGCCTTGCAGATGCAGAAAAAATTGAGATTACAGATGTAAGAGACCCTCAGCCCGCCAGCACGTCAAAGGAGCCTGTGCTTCAGGCACAGCGGCCCATTCCTCATCCTGGACTTGGTGAAGGCGGAAAATTCCACGAGAAATCCACGGAAAATCCCCTTCCTGATACAGAAATACTTACATTTGCCCTGGCAGGAAACCAGAACTGTGGTAAAACTACATTATTTAACCAGCTGACAGGTTCCAGCCAGCATGTTGGAAACTTTCCAGGTGTAACAGTTGACCGGAAAGATGGTGTGATCCGGGGATACAGTAATACTTCCGTAACGGACCTTCCCGGTATCTACTCCATGTCACCTTACTCCAGAGAAGAACTGGTCACCAGAAGCTTTCTGTTAGATGAACACCCAAAGGGTATCATCAATATCGTAGATGCCACAAATATTGAGCGAAACCTGTACCTGACCATGCAGTTAATGGAACTGGATATTCCCATGGTACTTGCCTTAAATATGATGGATGAGGTACGAGAAAATGGCGGTTCCATTCTTGTAAACCAGATGGAGGAAATGCTTGGTATTCCAGTCATTCCTATTTCTGCTGCTAAAAATGAAGGTATCGATGAGCTGGTACAGCATGCTGTTCATGTTGCCAAATATCAGGAGCAGCCAAAAGAAATGGACCTGTGCGATGTAAATGATGATGGCGGTGCTGTCCACCGCTGCCTCCATGCCATTATGCATCTGATCGAAGACCATGCAAAAGCAGCCCGGATCCCGGTCCGTTTTGCCGCTTCCAAACTGGCTGAAGGCGATCCTCTGATCATGAGCAGTCTCAATCTGGATACAAATGAAAAAGAAATGCTGGAACATATCATCCAACAGATGGAAACAGAACGTGGACTTGACCGTGCAGCGGCGATCGCACATATGCGTTTTGATTTTATCGAGAAAATATGCGATTCCTCTGTGATCAAACCCCGTGAAAGCAAGGAACATCTGCGAAGCGTAAAAATGGATAAGATCCTTACTGGAAAATACACAGCAATCCCCTGCTTTGCCGGTATCATGGGTCTTGTATTTTACCTTACCTTTGGTGTCATCGGATCATTTCTATCAGACCTGTTAGACAGCGGGATCTCTGCTTTTTCCACTCTTGTAGATCATTCTCTCATTCAGTGGAATGTAAATCCTGTGATCCATTCTCTCGTTATGGATGGTATTTTTAATGGTGTAGGAAGTGTATTAAGCTTCCTTCCTGTTATTGTTACCCTGTTTTTCTTCCTGTCCCTTCTGGAAGACAGCGGCTACATGGCGCGGGTGGCCTTTGTAATGGATAAACTTCTGCGAAAGATCGGTCTGTCCGGCCGAAGTATCGTTCCTATGCTGGTAGGTTTCGGCTGTACTGTACCGGGCGTTATGGCAAGCCGTACACTGCCATCGGAACGTGACCGTAAAATGACCATCCTGCTGACCCCATTTATGAGCTGTTCTGCAAAACTGCCCATTTATGCTTTTTTTGCTGCAGCTTTCTTCCCTGGAAATGGTGCACTGGTGATGGTAGCTTTATATTTCGGCGGTATCATTATCGGGATCCTCATGGCACTTATTTTCCGCAGCACTCTTTTTAAAGGAGAGGCCGTTCCTTTTGTTATGGAGCTTCCAAATTACCGCATGCCAGGTGCTAAAAATGTGGGACATCTTCTGTGGGATAAAGCAAAAGATTTCCTTCAGAGGGCTTTTACCGTTATTTTCATGGCTACTCTGGTGATCTGGTTCCTGCAGACATTTGACCTGCATTTGAACATTGTGACCGACTCAAAAGACAGCATCCTGGCTATGATCTCCGGTCTGGCCGCACCTTTGATGCATCCAATGGGTCTGGGTGACTGGCGTATCACCACAGCACTTATTACCGGATTTCTGGCAAAAGAAAGTGTAGTCTCCACATTATCCATCCTTTTTGGAAAAACCAGTATTCTGGTTTCCAGCATTACACCATTGTCTGCAGCCAGCCTGTTAGTATTCTGCCTGCTGTATACCCCATGTATCGCCGCTATAGCCTCTATTAAGAGAGAGCTTGGCGGAAAATGGGCACTGGCCGTAGTGCTTTTGCAATGTGCCATTGCGTGGATCGCCGCTTATGTGGTTTATCTTGTTGGGGGATTTTGCATGTCCGGCCTATTATTTACATAGATAAGACCAGTCCCTGTTTTGCGGATATAAAAAACAGCTACTCTGTCAGCCCTTTCATATGGGGCTGTGGCAAAGCAGCTGCTTTTTTATATAAATTTATGATAATGATGTTGGGGTCAAAAGCCCCTCTATAGCACCTTGAAAAGTTCATATATTTTGTAGTAAATTCCCAAAAGCATCCGCGGTTGCGATATAATAGAGATAACTTATGAAAGCAGGTATTCCCTATGTCATTCAAAGAAAATGCGTATCAACAGTTATCCATCACAGACAGCTTTTCAGGTCTTACCGCCAGAGAGCAGAAAGCTTTGGAAAAATCATGGGCAAAGGTTTTTGCGGATGAACTTTTCCCGGCAATCGATGAAAAAAGATTTGATGTCTTATACAGTGACCAGGCATCCAGACCAAATACACCCGTCAACGTAATTATCGGAGCCCTTATCATCAAAGAAGCATAGAAACGAAAGACAGAATGCAGACACTTTTGAATGATTCTGATACACTTCTTTCCACCTGTGGTTGTGACTACGAAGATACCACGGAATACGAATTATTTATTCGTTGTCTTTCCGAACAGACCATTGTAGAAAATGAAAAACGCAGGCTTCGCACAAAAGAAGATGGAACCATGAATTCGACAGCATTACAGAATCCTTCTGATCCGGAAGCAACTTTCCGTACAAAAGCCGGAAAAGATCACCGGGGATATGTCGCAAATCTGGAAGAGTCTGTTGGCAAAAATGGCTCTGTAGTAACGGATTATGCATATGAGCAGAACATTCACAGCGACAGTCAGTTTTTAAAAGAACATCTGGAACAGATGGATGCACAGAAAAAAACGTTACCGTAGTTGCTGATGGAGCTTATAGTGGAACAGAAAACATAGCCCTTGCAAAGGAAAAGAATGTAAATCTGATAACAACCAGTCTCACAGGCCGGGAAGCACCGGATATCATCGCTGATTTTGAATTCAATGAAAACGGAACAAAAGTAATCCGATGTCCAGCCGGTCTTGCACCAAAGAGCTGTTCGTATATGGCACCAAGTAAGCAGTGTCAGGTATCCTTTCAAAGAGAACAATGTGCCGGATGTCCATATCAGAATCAGTGCCGTCCGAAAATATATAAAAGAGTTGCAAAGATTATTACATCAAAGGCACCTCATGATAGAGCCGTTATCCAGCGAACCATGCACTGTGAAGAATTCAAAAACTATGCACGCCTACGAAACGGAGTTGAAACGGTTCCATCCATCATTCGGAATAATTACCGCTTAGATAAGATGCCACGTGGAAAACAAAGAGGCAGGTTTTTTTTTGGATGCAAGATCATGGCATTGAATTTCAAAAAGCTCTTCAATTATCGAAAGGGCTTGTGGCATTATGCTCAAAATCCGGTAATTGCATAGATAATACGTAAGGTGGACTATGGCTATTTAGCAAAATCCCTGTTAATTACCACAAAATATGAATTTTTCAAGGTACTATAGATAATAGTGGGTGTCGGGACATTATGTTTTGACCCCAACATCATAATAGTATATACATATGCTTTGGCTCTTATTCAAAACGATTATTCCATCAAATGATATCTTACGAATTGAGCCACCTGTCAAAGCTTTCTTTCGGAATACGATATACTCAGCATAAGTCCCACCTCGTAGCCGCTTGACCCGGTCCTCGCGCTTATAAAGCGTACAGAAAAGTCATAGCCCATAACCTGAAAGCATCAAAGGAACAGATTATTGATGAACTCAATGCAATCATTAAAGAGCTTGGATGGGAAGCCTCTGGAGTGCGCGACTGTCATCATTATTTCATGCACTTCTTTTTGTATTGCAGTGGGGTGATTCCGTATCGTTTTTTAAATGCCTTAATAAAGGTCCTCACATCAGCGAACCCAACCTGTTCCGATATATCTGATACTTTACTATCTGTCAATACCAGCTGCTGAATCGCACAGGAGAGCCGGATCGAAGTCAAAAATTCATTATACGTAATTCCCATTCGCTGTTTAAAGGTCCTGGAAAAATGTTCTTTCGATATTGCAAACTTTTGACATACTTCTGCTTCTGACTGAATCATCATGAAATTCAGCCGGGTATAGTCCATCACCGGAATCAGCCAGGGATGTGACATGGCCACATTACGGCTGACACTCTGCTTTCTGTCTGTCAAAAATCTGCTCATTAAAATATATAAAATCTGCCAGATCAGCGCCTTTTCTCTCAATTCATAATGAATATCTGTATCCTTTTTCAAAAAGGCCTGATACAATTCTTCCACCGCCGGCCTTAAATATTTTTGCGCGTCTTCCTGATTCATCTTAAAATACAGATTACCATAATCTGCAATCTCCTGCAGAAGAAATTCTTCCCGAATCAGAATAATAAACATCTGATGATCTTCATCCAAATTAATCTGCTCCGCATGAATTTCTTCACTGTTAATTACAAAAATATCGCCCTTCCGTGCTTCCAGAATCTGACCATTGATTTCCACCAGACCGGAGCCGGAAAAGGGATACCAAATCTCAATTCCCCCGTGGCAGTGGTTGGAGCAATGGATCCCCGACGCACCTTCAATGCGGCAAAACACCTTACTTACCCATGAGGAATAAAAGTGCTGATCCTCTTTTACTGAACTCAATTCATATAAATATTTCTTTTCCATGCACCCTCTCCGCCTCTGCCTGTTTTCGTCTCCAACGCACATAAAATAATATAGTTCAACAGTACTGACACACCATTGAACTATATTATTTCACAACTTACGTACCAAATACCAGATTCGGCAGAAAAAGTGTAATTTCAGGAATCATAAACAGCAACATATCCAAAAGCAGAAGTCCTGCGATATAAGGAAACATGGACTTGAAGATCCTCGCAATGGACATACCGGAAAAATCGCTCAAAATATACAGCACATTTCCCACAGGCGGCGTCAGCAAGCCAAGAACCACCAGCAATGTGGAAATTACACCAAACTGCACTAAATCCAATCCCATCGTTTCTATCACCGGCAGCATAATTGGTACTACCAGAACAATCGCTGCGATTGAATCAAAAAATAAACCGACAAACAACAGAATCGCCATGATAATCAGCATCAATCCGACTCTTGATTCCACAGTTGTCATCAGGAATGCGGTGATCATCTGCGGAACCTGATTGTAATTCAAAATCACGCCAAGCACCATAGAAGCACTGATCAGCGTGGTGATCATCGTTGTACTTCGGATGGAATCCAGCAGAAGTCCGGGAATATCCTTAAAATGGATCTGTCGATAGACAACCCCCAGCAGAAGAGAATAAATGGTACACACCACCGCCGCTTCCGTAGGTGTAAAAACACCAAACAAAATTCCAGACAATAACAGCAGCGGAGAACACAGCGCCGGAACAGCCCGGACAAACGCCTCTACCCGTTCTTTCCAGTTTGCTTTTGGCGTGACCGGATAATTCCTTTTTTTCGCAATCACATATACAATGACACACATGGTCAGCGCCATCAAAATTCCCGGAACAATACCGGCCATCAGAATTCTTCCTGGCGAAACACCAGCCAGCATTGCATAAATGACCATTCCTACACTGGGGGGAATAATCGGTCCCAAGCACGAAGATACACCGGTAATTGCAACTGAAAAATCATCATCGTATCCTTCTTCTTTCATCGCCTGAAGCTCGATTTTGCCCAAACCGGCCGTATCTGCAATGGCGCTTCCCGACATTCCCGCAAATACCACGCTTGCAAACACATTGACATGTCCAAGACCGCCTGGGATATGCCCAACCATAGCTTTCGCGAATCGGAAAATCCGCTCTGTCACCCCTGTACTGTTCATAATATTACCCGCCAACACAAAAAACGGAACTGCCAGCATAGAAAACGATCCCCCCAGGGTCATTACCAGCTTCTGTATCACAATACTGATCGACATATCCGAAATCATGATGTAAAACAGGGAACCAGCCAAAAGCGAGAATGCCATCGGAACACCGATTATCACCAAAAGGACAATCACACTAACCATCGCAATCATTCCTCATTCCCTCCTTTTCCCTCATCCGCAATAAAAAGAATGGTATCAATAATCAACTGTATCACCGAAAGCCATATTCCGATCGGTAAAGGCAGATAGAGCCAAATCCGTTTCAGCGGCAGGGTGGAGGCAGCGAACGCCCGCTGCCCCAACGCATACGAAAAAGAATACGGAATCAGATACAGCAAAAAACCGATGACAATGATATTTCCAATCCCCGTCAGAACTTTTCTGACCCCCACCGGAAGCCGCTCAGAGAAAATCGGCACAGAGATATGTGACTTTGTACCCACACAATACGCACACCCGATCCATGCAATCCAAACGTACAGATAACGAGAAAGCTCTTCGCTCCAGATCAGCGGGCGATTGAACACATAACGCATCACAATCTGTGCGGAAATCACAGCCAATACAATCATGAGAACCAGCGAATTAAATACCGTTTCCATCTTACACAATGCTTCGTTCATCTTTTTTAACCGTCTCATGATCTCCTCCATTCTGTCCCTTTAATAGGCAATCGCAGTTGCTGCTTCATAGAAGTCCGGTGCCAGCTCTTTATAGGTTTCAATCAGCCCGGACAGCTTATCGCGGAACGCTTCCGCATCAATCTCTCTGTTCAAAATAATCTTCACTCCATCTGCTTCGGCCTTCTCATAGTCAGTCTCTACAGATGCCACCGTATTATTAAAAATCGTCTCCTGACACTGGCGAAATTCTTCTACTAAAATCGTCCGATACTCTTCCGGCAGACTGTTCAGCTTTTCTGTATTCATCTCCACCATTCCGCATGCCAGCATATGATTAGTCTCCGTAAAATGCTTTGCAATTTCCGGGAGTCCCCAGCTGACATGGGCCGCCATAGAATGGACCGCACCGTCGATGACTCCCTGAGAAAGGCTGATGTACTGCTCGGAAGCGGCGATCGGCGTTGCCACAGCCCCCATCTGATTACAAAGGGTAATCAGAGAGCTGGCATCCGGCACACGAAGCTTCAGGCCGGCCAGATCTTCCGGAGTATATACATCCCGCTTATTATTCAGAATTCCGGAAAATCCCTGATTGATCGTTGCCATAAAGGTAATTCCCAGCGGATCTCCATGTTCCTTCAGCCATGCGGCGTAAGCTTCACTTGACCAGAACGCCTTTGCATGATCATAGTTTTCATATAAAAACGGAGTATTGTAAATGTCAAATGCCGGATCAACGGTTGCCAGTGTTCCTGGCCCCGCAATGATCAAATCAATAGAACCTTCCATTACACTCATCAAAAGTTCATTTTCATCTCCGAGAGAACCATTGAAGGTTGGCATAAACTGAATTCCGCCGTCGGTTAATTCTTCTATTTTGTCCATACATTCAACGATCTCCTTGACGCCAAAGGTATCCGCTGCCATCGTTGTACTGAACTGAAGTTGATAAACTTTGCCGGAAGCCTCCGCTCCGCCCTGCTCCGTATTCTCAGAGCCAGCCACCTCTGCGCTTTCTGCAACTTCCGGCTTTGTCTCTTCTGCCGTCTGATTCTGTGTAGCTGATGCGCATCCAACAGTCATCGTCGCCAGCAGTGATGTCATTATTAAAACTGATAATCCTTTTCTCATAGTGTACCTCCCACTTACTGCAGTAATGCTATTTCACCTTTAAATAAGTATCCAGAAAACTGTATATTTTCTGATTATTTTCCCCGGTTCGGAACAGCGGATCGGCATGATCCGCATTGGGAATTACCTCAAATCTGACGTGCTTTTCCCCGGTTTTCTCAAGAATGCTTTCATACAGCATTCTGCTGTTTTTTATGCTGACCATTTGATCCGCATCCCCGTGCTGGATAAAAAACGGCGGGCTCTGCTCTGTTATAAAGTTACATGGATTAGACAGGTAGACAAGCTCCTCTGAATTCTTTACCGGCTTTCCCAGCCATGTCGCATACATGGTTCTTGAGGGGTCCTCTCCTTCCGCCGCGTCATCCAGTGTGATGTCCACCGGCCCGTATAGATCCACTACAGCCTGCACATCACTGGAAAAATCGGCATTTCCCATGGAGAGATCCTCCAGCTCCTTCACCCCATTTGACACTGCGGCGAGCGCTGCAATATGCGCCCCTGCCGACAAGCCCCAATATGCGATATGATCCGGATCGATGTGATACGTTTTTGCATATGCACGCAGATATCGGACCGCGGCCTTCAATTCACAGATCTGCAGCGGAAATTTGCCATAGGGACTCAGCGTATAATCAAACGTAACCACCGCATATCCACGATGAATCAGGTTCAGTACCGGCTCCATCCTCACCGAGCTTCTGGTTCCATAAAAATAACCACCGCCATGAATATCGATGACAACCGGAAATGGTCCGTCCCCCTCCTCCGGAAGAAAAATATCCATCAGCTCATATACGGTTTTCGACGCATATCGCACCAGAGGATACTGTCGTTTTACATACGGACGCGGAGTATATACTCCAACTTCCGGGCTCTGAGGCATATCCGTAATAATCAAGTTATCCCTCCCTCTTCTCTTCTTTTTATTCAAGCCTTGAATTTAAGAAAAGTATAACATGGAGAAAAAATTCTTTCTTTGCGATTATTAGGTTAAAAATACATCTTTTTTAGCTTCTTGATTTTCCATTCCTACTTTTCCAAACTAAAAAACAGGAGTATCTGAAATGGATACTCCCACATCACTAAGATGTTGGGGTCAAAAGCCCCTCTATAGCACCTTGAAAAGTTCATATATTTTGTA
>OLRX01001183.1_pt1 | contig 20364 bp, 10 predicted proteins | sample 1672991 | NCBI WGS metagenome assembly OLRX01 (sample SAMEA3136744, study PRJEB25190) | human gut metagenome | biome: human gut; feature: human-associated habitat; material: faeces | place: Austria | collected 2013
TTCCGATCTGACAGCACAGTCCTTACCAGTGCAATCATGGTTGGACTGAACCGCAATATAAACAACCGAGGACAGCATAACAAATGCCAGCACAGCGGCCAGCACTCCCGTCAGCCAGCGCTTTTTCTGTATCATGCCACCCTTACCTCACTTTTGCATTTGATCGGTCTCTACCCACATCATATCTCCTCTGATGATCCAACGTTCTTCCGCTCCCCATCCTTTTCCTCCACATACGCCTTCAGCGTTTTCCCTGGACGGAATACGATCCTTCTCCGGAACGAACCACGCAGTTTTGGTCTGAGATAAAAGCTTCCAAATCCCGATATCTTGACGGATACCCCAGAACTAATCTCTTCCATCAATATATCAAACAGTGCGTTTGTCAAACGCTTTGCCTCTACCTGTGTAATATTCATACGGCGTGCTAATATAAGTCCCAGTTCTTTCTTATTCATGCTTCTACTCCCCTCTTTTATGACTTATTTTATTATTCAGTCATATATGGAACAAAAAAATAAAACGCGATAACTTATAACTACTTTAATAATATAGTAATTATATTACAGCGCAACTCAAATGTCCAGATAAAAATGACTTAATATCATAAATGGTCATAAAAAGAAAGCAATCTTTGGTCACCTATGCGCGCGATAAACCGGATTCATCTAAACTGTCAATTTTGTCTATTTTATAAGAATAAAACAGTTCACATTCCAAAGTATATCTATTATAATAAAAGCGACACCAGCTCGGAGGAATCGATATGCCAAAAATATTTTCAGATATCGAAAAAGATACACAACGAAATACATTATTCGAAAAAGGATTGCAAATGATTGTCGAACATGGCTATAAAAATGTCACGGTAGATGAACTCGTCACTTTAATTGGCTCTTCCAAGGGATATTTCTACCGACTCTTTGAATCAAAAGAAGAATTCTTTTTGCAGGCAATCAGTTGGCAAATGACCCGGAACCTTGAAACCCTTGCGGCCGCCCGCAGTAACGGGGCCACAACTGATGAACTTAGCCAGCTCTATAAAGAACTTTTTATAGAAGCAAGCACAACCAACTATATGGATATGTTCTATATTTACTCCAAAGTTAGTGAGGCGCAGTGGAAGCAGTTCCGGGATTTTGAAGAATCACATTATATTCGAGTGGTCAAGCTGTTGGGGAAAGACCCCACCATCTGTGATCCCAAGGTACTCAGCAACCTATCTGCTATGATCTATCTTTCTTACGGAATGACACAATACGCCCCCTATCTGTTCGAGGAAAAGAATGAAACCGTTTTGGACATTCTGCTTGCCACCATGCATCGTTATGTAACTGAGCATTGAGTCAGTCTATACTGTCATATCGCAAAATAAAACAGCTCCATGCCAATCATGGCACGGAGCTGTTTTATCACTTAAAATGGATACGCCTTCAAAGTAGCCTTGAATTTCCCTCATCTGCATCTTGGGATATTATTCATCCAAAGGGATATGTTCCCACTTTTTTAAGAACCTATCACATATTCCGAAGTAGTGATTACAATGGTATCACATCTTTGCAGATTTTGGTTTCCAATACAATACGTGTAGGGAGCTATTCTTGCCAGCCCCTTATCAGTACAAACAATTCTATTACTTCAATTTGATCCACCGCTCATGAACCCCATCTGCCTTCCGTTCAAATGTATGACCATTGGTGGCCTCCTGGATGGTCAGATAATACCATGCACTGGGGTCTGCATTGTCCGGCCAAGTCTTCATACCGGGAAGCAGATCCTTTTCGCTCTCCGGCAGCCGACCCAGGACACGGTTGATCATCGCCATCGCTTCTGCGCGGGTGATGGTGGCGTTGGGGCGGAATGTGCCATCCATATAGCCATTGACCCAGCCCAGTGCAGCGGCACGCTCAACAAATTTCTCCGCCCAATGTCCATGGATATCAGAGAAGCTTTCAGTGCCTTCTACGCTGGAATGGTCAAAGCGGGCGCAGATGGTTGCAAATTCAGCACGAGTGATTGGCGCATTGGGGTCAAATATCTCCGTGGAGCGCCCCTTCACAATGTCCAATCTGGAAATTGTTGAGACTGCGGTATTAAACCACATACCATCGGTCACATCTGAGAAAGCGTTGCTATCGTTTTCATTTGCTACGCGTGCATCTTCGTCCAGCAGCCGATAGAAAATCATCGCTACTTCTGCCCGCGTGATCTTAGCGTTTGGACGGACTGTACCATCCGTATACCCGGCCACATAGGCAAAATGGTCATCCCCATTGAGCATATCCGGGATATGGAGTGCAGAAACATTCTTTTTCCAGCCCGCATACACGGTTTTATTCCCGGTCATCTTAATGCGACTGATCTCATCTGTGAGTTTCTTATCTGCGTACCAGCCCGTAAAGAGATAGCCTTCGCGTACGGGCGTTTTATTGAGCTTCACCGTAGTACCGGAATCATACCGCTCAGCTTTATATTCTGTGCCGCCATTGGACACATAGGTGAGGGTATAACGTGTGCTCCCACCGTGACCGCCATTTCCTCCATAGCCGCCGTCTCTGCGGAACGAGTAGATATAAAGCAAGTTGCCAGTCACAGCATCCACAGCGGTATCGGGCTGCTGATTCCACTCACCACCGGTATAGCCACTGTCGGCCTTCATACCAGTGGGAATGCTGGCGGCATCCAGTGTGCCCTTGCCATTGGTGAGGGGCACTGTCACGTGTTTGTCCGTAGTTGTTCCATCTTCCCAGGTCCCGTTTGAAATTCGGAACGTGATCGTTACAGTCGCTTTCAGGACATTTGAAACCCCGAGAATATCATAGACCGGACCTGGCATACCGACTGAACCGCTCCAAAGGGACAAGTGACGGGTATAAAAATCCGGTAGGGATGCCGTTACAAACGGATCGCTGGAAATTGCTTCCGTACCATTCGCAATAGCTTGCAGTGTAATTCCATCTGTCTTTTGCGTCACATAGTTAAACCCTGTATAGGAGGGAGCCCCCTCGTTGCTTGTTGCATCTTTCCCCCAGTAGTCTGTCTGGAACACACGAGGTGCAATGTGAATCTGTCCCATTTTAGGACCTTTCCGAAATTCTCCATTTTTTGAATAGGTGATCGGAACAGCTGTCCGTCCAGTCCCGTTGACCTCTACAAAGTAGTTGTTCTGGAACTTCGATGTCGGTGTGATAAGTGCTGAATACTGCTCCAGGGATGCCGTGGCCTCAGCTCTGCCTTCATTAGGAGTATCCAAAACAGTAAACCCGCTCAATGTCCCATCATAGAGGACACCAACTGAGGCAGCCTCACCACTGGATCCGGGTGACACCATGTTCATTCCACCACCAATAAAGGATGCAGAATCTTCAATCACCGCCGTGGCCGGGTCTCCCGCTGCTCCCTGCAATACACCGGAAAATCCACCCGCGACACTGGAATTGTTTGTGTAACTGGATGATCCCTCCACTGCTCCAAACACAAGGGCAGTGGAATGCATGACCTTCATCTGTTTGCCATATACCGACCAAAGCTTTCCCCCATAACCGCCAATAGTAACCACGCCGGTATTATTTGAGGAACTCACATTTTCTCCAATTTGCGCCGCATTATTGCAGTGTGTTTCTTCAATGGACAGTCCGGAAAAGCCGCCGAGATTTACATAGTTTCCATTCTGTGCAAAAATAGAGTCTTGGGTGAACGCAGCAGAGTTCGTAATTTGTCCCCCATACCCATACCCCTCAAACCCTCCAATATTCTGGTTATTCTTTGTGGCGGTCTGCGGATTTCCGAAGACTTCTATAGTATGCAGATTTATGCAGGAATCATCAATTTCCCCCCGGTTTTCACCAATGAATCCGCCGATATTTCCGATTCCTGCCACTTTCAAGCTGTTTAGGCTGGCGCTGCTGGCGATGATACTTCCTTTGGCGCTGTTTCGTCCAGAAAAACCTCCGATATATAAAAGGTCAGTGCCAGATACAAAAAACTTTTCACACGTGACCGCACAGTTTGTAATCGCCCCCTGATTCAAGGCAAGCAGCCCGCCTACAGTAGCGCCATTTTGAGAGTTTTCTGCAACGATCTCATCTAGTACAAAGTCAATGTTTCGGAGTTCAGCTCCAATTTGCGGTTGGTTGTCATGTTTTCTAAGAAAAGCAGCAAATCCTCCAACGTTCGTCAACTCATCCGCCTGAATGCGATGAACCGATATTTCATTCTTATCTGCCATGCCGTCAAACTGTGCGACTTGGATCGCAAACCCCGCAGCACTGCCACCCACTCCATGTGCCGCTATCCCATTTGCTAAGGAAATTTTGTTTCTTTGTCCCTTTACAAAGTGATAAAACGGTGCCGCGATGACATGTCCCGTTTCATTGGAGGCAGTCAGACTCTTTGCAGATAACTGATTGCCGCTGCCCATAAAGTAGCCCCAAAGAATCGCAATAGATAAATCAGTCTGTCCATCAGCAGCAACCTTACCGCCAATCCGGATTTGGTTACTTTCGAATGTATCATAATTGTCCAACCCACCAGACATATTGTTAAAGAGCCCGCCACATGCAACTGTTTGAATGTCGTCCGCACCGGATTCATATTCAAGCGCAGTGGAATACGCCTGAATATCTCCATCAACGTTTAAAGTAACATTCCGAATGGTGAACGGATTCGCTGGCAGTTCTTGATCCGGGATATCATGCAAATAATCCCAATCCCCCAGACCCATGGCGTGGGTATCCATCCCGATGTTCCCATGGTTTTCGGCGCAGATACTTCCCCTCACAGTGAGATTTATGTCTTCCAAATGATGCAGATCATGGCCCGCCGCACTTGCGAGCAACGGATCATGTCCATAGCTATATGGACGATTAAACAGCGAATCACCTTCTGCTACCGCCTTGATATCCCCATTGACTGTCAAGTTGATATTTTGAAATTTTTTCTCCTGTAAGTCATATCCAAGGCCCAGAGCCTCAGAGCGAAAGTGATGGCTGCCAGCCAAAATCGAACCGTCTACCTGAATCGTAATATTCTGAATACTCTGTTCCGACCCTACTCCCCGCAACGACCGGGTGAAGAAAAAGCCGGAAGATCGGGCATAAATCAACTCTGTATCCGATTGCTCATACCGCTCTGGCTGAAGGGTTCCAATATCTCCTCCTATAGAAATCTGGACATTCTTTACATCAGCCCCATCCATTTGATATGCAAACCCGGCCGCATAGGCTTCTGTGTTCTTGTCAGTGCCATTCTGTGTCCAATAAGCTCTCGACATAGGCAAAACGTTGCCTTGCACTATAATCATGATGTCCTGTATTTTATAATTGGTCTCATTTGGTTTGCGCTGCAAAATTTCGTTTGCAAAGCCAGTTCCGTGTACATTTCCTTCATAGACGAGGGACAAGTCACTGATAGTGCCCACAAAGGAGTCCTCTGAAACAGAGATTCTTCCAAACAACGGATAGATTTTTCTCTGTCCCTGTGTGATGGTGATGGTATGTCCATTTCCATAAAAGCTGCTGTTCTCCAGCCAAAACGAGTTTTCATACTCTGCGTATTTGGTATTCTGGACAAACTGCTCGTTGATATCATCTGAGGAAATTGTAAGGTCTGCATTCAGATAAATATCTGCATTCCTGATGCCGTACCGCTCCCAATCCCCCATAACCCCAGAGTCCATTTGAAGTTCACGATTCAATAGGGCAATCAAGTCTTTCGCTGTAGTAATCTGGATCTCCTCTCTGCCATCAGCAGTCTGAAGTACCGCGGGCAACACAGCTTCCTCACCTAACTCCAGTTCCTCGGAATGAACCTTCTCTTCTTCTGCCAGAAACACTTCTTTTTCTGTTCCTTCCGCCGGTGGGGAATCCGGCGATAGCTGAATATGGTCGATTTCAAAACTTGGGGGTCCAAGTTCTTCTCCTTCGGCTTTCTCCGGTGATACAGACAGAGGCAATGTCTCATTTAAAACCAGTGCGCTATCAAACGATCCGTTCGCTGAAACGGAAGCCGCATGGGCTGGAACCAAACTAGACAGCAGACATGCAACCAGAAATGTAGCGATTCTTGTTTTCCACATAGTTTCTCCTCCTTTAAATTATATTTAATTGTGACCATTTAATGTTTGCAGTCATTATAGTGCGTATCAAATCAGATGTCCATGCAAAATGGCTAGGAGATATGCCAGGTCATTTTGTAGACTGCCATCCCGTAAAATCAAACAGCTCCATGCCAGTAATGGCACGGAGCTGTTTGATAGCTTTTCAGAGCAGCTCCCTTGATCCCGGGTTCTCAGCAACCCTCATCTTGTGAATCTTGCTTTCCAATACAGTAGGAATCACTCCCCGCATATGCCGGGAGCCGTTCTTGCTAGCCCCTTACCATTACAGACGCTGCTATTATTTCAATTTAATCCACCGCTCATGGATCCCATCTGCTTTCCGTTCAAATGTATGACCATTGGCGGCCTCCTGGATGGTCAGATAATACCATGCACTGGGGTCTGCATTGTCCGGCCAAGTCTTCATACCGGGAAGCAGATCCTTTTCGCTCTCCGGCAGCCGACCCAGGACACGGTTGATCATCGCCATCGCTTCTGCGCGGGTGATGGTGGCGTTGGGGCGGAATGTGCCATCCATATAGCCATTGACCCAGCCCAGTGCAGCGGCACGCTCAACAAATTTCTCCGCCCAATGTCCATGGATATCAGAGAAGCTTTCAGTGCCTTCTACGCTGGAATGGTCAAAGCGGGCGCAGATGGTTGCAAATTCAGCACGAGTGATTGGCGCATTGGGGTCAAATATCTCCGTGGAGCGCCCCTTCACAATGTCCAATCTGGAAATTGTTGAGACTGCGGTATTAAACCACATACCATCGGTCACATCTGAGAAAGCGTTGCTATCGTTTTCATTTGCTACGCGTGCATCTTCGTCCAGCAGCCGATAGAAAATCATCGCTACTTCTGCCCGCGTGATCTTAGCGTTTGGACGGACTGTACCATCCGTATACCCGGCCACATAGGCAAAATGGTCATCCCCATTGAGCATATCCGGGATATGGAGTGCAGAAACATTCTTTTTCCAGCCCGCATACACGGTTTTATTCCCGGTCATCTTAATGCGACTGATCTCATCTGTGAGTTTCTTATCTGCGTACCAGCCCGTAAAGAGATAGCCTTCGCGTACGGGCGTTTTATTGAGCTTCACCGTAGTACCGGAATCATACCGCTCAGCTTTATATTCTGTGCCGCCATTGGACACATAGGTGAGGGTATAACGTGTGCTCCCACCGTGACCGCCATTTCCTCCATAGCCGCCGTCTCTGCGGAACGAGTAGGTATAAAGCAAGCTGCCGGTCACGGCATCCGCAGTGGTATCGGGCTGTCGATCCCATGTGCCGCCGGTATAGCCGCTGTTAGCTTTCATACCGGTGGGTATGCTGGCAGCATCCAGCGTACCCTTACCCTCGTGCAGAAGGATGAGTGTTTGCTTATCTGCCGTAGAGCCGTCTGCCCAGGTACCGTTAGCGATTCGGAACGTAATCGTTGCGGTCTGTTCCAGCACATCTGCTGTCCCATTGCCGTTTTCATCATAGCCCCACAGCGCATACACCGTCTCATCCTTATTGGAGATGGTAACCGTGGTCAACAAATGCGAGGGATTAAAAGAGGCTGTCTCTCTTTCGTAAATGGCAGTATCCTGTTCCGCAGTCCAGCCGATCCATACAACAGCTTTTCCATCGACTGAAGCATGGGTCGGTTTGGTGGCGCTTAACGGATAGGTGTCCGGAAGCAGCCCGGATTGGGCGGCGGGGCCGTCGGTATTTCCACCGTTCGTATCGTAAGCCAACGTGTATGTTTTCCGAATATTCAACATAATATTGGACAGGTTATCATCTACGTGGATAGGGCTTTGAACAGCGTTATCATTGACCAAAAGCTCATAGGTGTAGCCCTCCGGCAGATTACCTACTGTAAGGGGATAATCTCCCTCGGAGAACTGGGAATCCGGGTAATTCGTAAACCGTATAGTGAGCGGAGAACCTGCACCACCCACTGTATTTGAGGCGAAAGAGCGTTCAACCGTTCCCAGTGTAATAGTAATTGGACGGAACATCTCCGGAAGATTTGCATTGGAGCCGACAGGTCCCTCTGCTGGCACGTCGATTCTCTGTCCCTCGATCATAATTCCCATTGTTGGGAAAAATACTTTTGGGGCGGCCTCAAAGCGCCATCCACCAACCTCCAGAATATTCCCTGTAATCGTGGCAGATGTGCCGCCCGGCCAGCCAGCGAACACCCAAGTGCCATCGGCTACAGAAACGCTCGTTTTGTCCAAAATCGGATAGATAACCGTATCGTTCCGCTTCAGGCCGGTGATCGAAGCCGGAAGCAGATCCTGTACCGCCCGAGGCAGTTCTTTCGGTTGTCCATTCTCGTCCTTGGTCAAACTAACAAACTTGAACATGACTCGATATGTCATCCCAGGTTTGTTTGGTTTAAACGAATAGGTATAGACCACATCGCCTGTGACCGCATCGGGCGAGGTATTCGGCTGTACATCCCACACACCACCGGTATAGCCGCTGTTGGCTTTCATACCGGTGGGAATGCTGACAGCATCCAGCGTGCCCTTACCATCGTGTAGACGGATGAGTGTTTGCTTATCTGCCGTAGAGCCGTCTGCCCAGGTACCGTTAACAATCCGGAAAGTCACCATAGCAGTCGCAGCAACATCCTTTGTCCAAGTACCCTTCAGCACAACATCGGCATTGGGCATAATCAGGATGCCCTTGTTGACCACTGCACCCGCGGTGTCCGTTGTCCAGCCGGAGAACACATAACCTGCCAGTGTGGGGACCTCTGCAATCGGGACATTGGCTCCATACCAGGAGTCCACCTTTGCCGGTACAGTTGGAGCCCCATCCGGGACGGTTCCCTCATACTGGTATGTTACTGTATGCGGAGCCCGTTTATAGTAAGCGCGGAGCGGCGTCTGCTTTCCGGCATTTTCGGCCATATCAGACAATCTATTCTGCACGTGATCCGCGTCAAATACAAATTCTACACCTAAAGTATCTCCCCAGGCGGTTTTTTGACCATCAAACGCCGTCAAGTTGATCCGCACCGTAGTATTTGGTTGGGCAAAGCCGCCATGGCCATAATTCCAGCGGCTAAAGGTGCCGTCCGGGTTTTGCAGATAGATTTCCTGATACCACAGGACTTTGCCGCCGGTGTTTTTTGTATACTGCGCGGTATAGGTGCCGCCTGTCACGGTTTCCGCCTCTCTGGGCAGTTGGGGATTCCACAGCTCCGCGCCGGACTTGGCGGTATAACCAGGCTTCGCCGTCACCGCAGGAACTGCTACCTTCGCCCAGGTCTGGCCGGCCTTTACATCGTAGGCCACCTTTACCTTGTCCTGACCACCGGCATAGGTCCCGAAGGTTCCGTGTTCACCGGACTCAAAGATGACGCGCACGAATCCCTGCGGGGTTTTCTGGCTGTTGTTCCCGTCATCCGCATTCTCCGGGTTGAAGGGCTGGTCCGGGTCCTTCGGGGTCACTTCGATGATCTCCCGGCTGTCCGCAAAGGATGCCGTCAACTGCTCATCTGCGGTGAACTGTCCATTCTCAGGGAATCCATCCCATTTGCTGAAGATGTGGTCAGCCGGGGCCTCCAGGTTATCCGTCACCGCCTGGAAATCTGCCGGGGTGACCTCCACATCCTTCTGTACATAGTAGCTGCTGGGCTTGGTGCCGTCTTTCCAGCTTCCCTGGCCGGGGTCGAATGTCACCGTCACATATCCGTCTGGAACGGTACCGGGATGATTCGGGTCTACCGGAATTACCTTATCCAGATGCAGCACTTGAAGCGGAACACCCATTGCCGGGTTTTTACCATTGGGGCTGTAACTAACCAGGACTACTTTTTCTCCTGTCACTGCAGTGAGCGCATCCTTGGCCAAATCAATACGAAAATTTCCGGCCTGCAGCTGGTCAAAAGGAATGACGGCACTGCCATAAATGACATCTGTAAAGGTATTTGTGGTATCGTCATATCCCTGCAGCTTCACAAGCGCATTGCCTGCCTGCTGGGAGGTGACCGGGACCTCAATGACCTTATCCCCTGGATCTTGATAGACGAGCTTTGGCGCGGTTCCTTCGATGGTATTCTCTATCCCACCATAAAGGACAGTGCTGCCTGTCTGCGGTGCTGCGGCCTTATAGCCTGCCGCATCGACCGGATCGGTGCTGTCATCCAGCAGCTCACTGCCATCCGGTACACCATCGCCATCCGTGTTTACCAGATTCATGTTAGAGCCAACCTGATTTTCAATGAAATCCCACAAGCCATCCTTATCACTGTCGTTCATTGGAATATAAGCATTCGCATAGCTGTCTGTCAGATGCTTATAGGGTGCGCCATGATCCAACGTGCCCGCATAGACAAGGCCGTATCCATCCTTTTCATTTGGATAATCAGATTCCAGCCAGGAATCAAACAGCAGCTGATTATCATGCTCCGTAATGTACTGGTTCAGAAAAATGGCAAAATCACGAATCGAAACATTTTCTCGCAGGGGGTACTGGATGGTAAAATTCGCGTTTTGACCAGTCGCTACGGAGAAAACCGACTTTTCCAGTCTGTTACGGGCCGCGTTCAACGCATCACGGGTGTCACTCTGTGCAATGCTGATCGCACTGACACGGCTCGTATCGACCAATCCATTGGAGTCAATATCAATGGTGACTGGCGTATCTGTTCGGAACTCCGATCCTGGCTTGTCGCCCCGGCCATCCTCATTCGTAGCCCCAAGCCGAATATTTGCCGTATCAATATAAGGCAGCAGCTCCTTGGGTATCTGTTCCTTGATGTAAACCACCCAATACAGGTCCGATCTCATTTTTACATTTGGCTTGAAACTGTGGATCGACTTGATTACCATCTGTCCTGTGAGTTGGTTATAATCCAGACTGATCCGGTTGCTCATGGGGCCGGTTAGAAATCCGGTTTTCTGTTCGTCCTTTCTGTTTTGGTTATTCGCCAGAATAAAACCTTGATCCCAGCTTCTGTTGACCATCATGCTGCTCCCACCAGGATTGCCGGAGCCGGTCACAGCAAATGTCTCAAAGCTGATCGGCGTATTTTCCAACTGAAGGCTTTCCAGCGTCTGCCCATTTTTTAGCGTAATACGGATCTGTGAATTCGTCACTACTCCAATTTTACCAGAAGCCCATGTCCGGGTATTGATGGGAACGGTCCACAATGCGCCGTTTGCTTCTTTATCAAACTCAGTCACATTGTTCCCACTCACGATGGAAACACTTTGGATCTGCTCATAAAACTCAACTCTGTGGAAATTAAGCAGAAATCTCCCTGCATAGGGTTCTGTATTACTCAGGCCCCACTGGTTGGAACGGTCGGCAAATTTACTGCCGTTCAGCAGGATACTGCCGTCCGTATCAACCTTATCATACTCCATTGACCAATAGCGCACACCGGCATCAATGGCCCCATTCACTTGATAATGTACCTCATTATCAATCGTCTTGTCTCCCGTGCTGACAGCCATAGCAGTCGCCGGCAGCATACTGAGCAACAGCGCGAAGGTCAGTATAACTGCTGAAAGCCGCTCCCATTTTTTCTGGCTTGTTCTCATTCAATCACTTCCTCATTTCAATTTATATATATAAACAGAGCCTGCAAATACAGTGCTCTGAGTATTTGCTTACTGGATACCGCTTTGTATGGGATTTAGAAACCCACAAATGAGCAAAGAAAATTGAGCCGTTCTTGTAATCCCCCTTTTCCATCATGGTCTAAAACATTTTTTCAATTCTGTCATCTGTATGCAATATACTTGTGATGGTCTCTTACAAATGACCCAAATATCAAATCGGTCATATTACAGTCAAAATAAAACGGTCACTTTATATGACCTAAATATTTATATAGTCATTATAGTTCATTTACTATCCTATGTCCAGAAGAATATCCAAATAAGCGGTCGTTTGCATAGACAAAACCAGGGCAACCTTTCCCAGGAGGAGACCATCCCGTCTCAAAAAGTAGAATAGCTTCTCACATCACAACTAGCAAAACAATATCTAATTTCAAAAAAGTTTCCAAATATACGCATGCACATTGCACTTTAAAAATCCTATACTCCAAAGAAAATTCAAACATGATTGTTATTTATATGAAAACTAGAGAGTGTCCCTACGATATAACAAGTCAATAATCCTCAGGATGTACCCCAAATCTAGTAAGAATATATTCAACTCTTCTCCCCTCCGCCAGTTCCTAGGAGAAACGAAGAAGTAGACGGAAACGGAAGTAAATAATTTCTTACGTTTTCGGACGGAGATAACAAAACCACCTGATTCCATCCAATCTTGATTACGAGGGCGCGGGTCTTTACCCGCGCCCCCTTTCTTATTGATATAGCTTTGGCAAACAGAACTACCAGCTCTGCTGTTGAGAGTAAAAAATCTTTCTTAACAGTTGACAAATATCAGCCTTACGATATAGGTAAATTCCCCAATAGAACAAAGAAGGCTATTTTAATAGCAGTGGAGCAAATAATGTAGGCGAAAAAAGTTTCTGTGCGTCTTGAGACGCCAGCTGGTAACAGATCCTTATAGGACCTATTCAAACATCCGGCTTATCCCGAGGTTTTGACTCACAGTAATAAACAGGTCTGCCGATGCTGGTGAATCCCTGCAAACCGGTCAGCACCACATTGTTCTGTGAACTGGCACAGTGGATGATCAGCGGATCTCCAGTTGCATCTTTCCCCACAAATACTCCCACATGGGAATCGCCAGGGTAGAAAACCAGATCACCAGGTAACGCTTCGCTCCACGAAATTGGTGTACAGTAGGTGTGCTGGGCGTGCGCACCACCGCCATGACCGATCACATAGTTCAGTGCATTATTGAACACCCAATCCACAAAACCGGAGCAATCCAGTCCAAACCGGCGGATGGTTCCGGTCGTTCTGCTTCCGGGCGCTGTCACGCGGGTCGGCGTTCCCCAGCGGGAATCCCAACCAATGGCGCGGCTCTTCCCACCCCAGAAGTAGTTTACTTTTCCAAGCAAAGAATAGGCTTTTTCCACCACCGCGCGGCGTTCTAGAGAAATATCCTCCGGCATTGCCGCAATCATGTCGCGAATCTGTTCTTCAGTTAGTTCCATTTCCCCGCCGTAGGTGCCCACCAATTCAGCCAGCATCTGCGCATACTCAGGTTTCAAGATTTCGGTCAGCGCCTCCCGCTGGCTGTGGCTAAAATCATAGACGTCCGCCATATCCTCGGCATACTTGCTGGTAATCGTGATATGCAGGATCCTCTCTGTGCTGTCCTCTTGCTTGATGGTCTGCACATGGGAACTGATTTCGTTCATATCCCAGAACACCAGACGGATCAGTTCAATGCGTTTCTCGTCAATGGTCACGACGTCGGTGGCATCCGCGCCCGCGCCTGCCGTCTTGACAGCAAACACCGCAATCACATCAGTCCAGTTCATGATGGTCAGACTGCTGCCGCCGTCTGGTATTCGGTGAATCACGACGCTGTCAGCAGGGTGGTCTGCCTGTATCTGACTAATTTTTGTAGAGAATTCACCATTGATCTGCGCAACCGCCTGCGGCACAGACTGTGCATCGCTATCGTTGCCGGACCAAAACACGCCAAAGGGGGTGCCAATAACTGCTGCCGCGCCGCCAATGACCAGAACCAGCGCGATCAACGCTCCTGCACCGCCCAACAGCCCGACTGCTGCCCGCACAATAGCTTTTCCGGCACGAAGCGCGGCCTGTTTGACCCTTCCTGTTCTTTGAGCCGTATTTTTTGCAGTCTGCACACGTTTTTTGATACTCTCCTGTACCGCACGCTCCTGGGTGCGCCGCTGTGCCTGCCGGTTCAGTAAGCCCCGCTGTATCCCCGGACCAGTCTGCATGGTTCTGGAGGATGTGACCCGATTCAGAAACAGCCGGCTTTGGTGCTCTTTTTTCTGTTTCGGCGTTGTAACTGGGAAGGTAATCTGTGAAGCAGGTTTCTGCGGCGCTTCGGGCTGTATGAATCTCGCTTTCGGTATCGGCTCTTCAGGCAGCATTGTCGTGCTGGGTGTATGGAATAGAGAAGTGTGCGCCACTTCGGTCCTCCTGTGTGTTTCCTGCCTGACCTCAGTGGAGGCAGCCGAAGTATTCTGGTGTGCTTCACGTCTTTTGGTCTGTGTCTGTCGAAAATGCTTCCTCTGCCGGGTCCGCTGAAACTCCTGTCTGACCTGCGCTTTCTGAGGTGATTCCGGCTGTGCGGTGCTGTCTCCAGGCTGGCTGTTTTCTTTTCGGGAGGAAGGGGCATTGCGCCGGTCAAATTGTTCCTTCGCCGCCTGTTTTCCAACCCGAAAAGCGGTGCGGCTGCTCAGCCGCGCCGCTTTTTCTGCGGAAGTCTCAAATCTCTGTACGGTTTCCTGTACCGGCGTATCACGCAATTCCGCATCCTTATCCAGCTCCCGTTTCATCATTTTACGGCGCAATGCCTGCTGTTGGAGCGTTTTTACAGCTTGCTTGGGAAGTGTGTAGGTATGCTTTCGTTCCCGCTCTTTGGGGCGCGTCCGGATCTCTCTCATAGGCTTTCTCCTGGGCGTGTCGTCATCAAACGGTACAGCTCGGTGTCTCGGGGAAACTGATTGACGAATGGCACCAGTGCGCCGCCGACCTTGATGAGACCATGACCGGACTCCGCGTTACTGATATGTCCAAGCTGTTCGCCCGAAATGTGGAGCAGGTTGACCAGCTCCTGCTGGTCGGTCGGAGCCTGTGACAGCATCAACAGAAATTCTGAGTTTGCCAGCATATTTTTCGCTGTGGGAGAGCGCAGGCAGTCGGTGACATTTTGGGTAATTCCAGTAGCTGCGGCGTTTTTCTTGCGAAAGCGTTTCCAGCTCTCCTCCAAAAAATTGGTGCTGTATTCGTTGGCAAAGAACAGATAGATCTCATCAATATAGATCCATGTACGCCGCCCGCGCTTATGATTTTCAATGACACGGTTTAGGATCGCGTCCAGCATGACCAGCATCCCCACGGTTTTGAGCTGACTGCCGAGATCAAAAATATCGAACAGCATAATGCGGTTGTTCATATTCACGTTGGTCTGATAGGCGAACACATCCAGCGTACCGTCTACGAACAGCTCCAGTGCCAGCGCGATGGACTGAGCTTCCGGTTCCGGCTGCCGCAGAAGCTCTTCACGGAACTCCTTCAGGGTCGGTGTGTTTTGATAGTCGCGCACATACTCCTGATACACATGATTGACGCACCGACCGATGATAGATTTCGCTTTTGCATCTACCGGTTCCGGCTTCATCAGCTGCTCGCACAGGGACATAACGAACTGGCTTTTCAGGATCAGCGGATTTTCTGACTTTCCCTCTACCTCGCCGTATCCGCTTGCCATATCCAGCGCGTTAATATGATTGGCACTGCCCGCTGAAATCTGTACGACCTCACCGCCCAGCGCCCGCACCAGCGGCGCGTACTCGCGCTCCGGATCTACAATGATGATGTCATCATCCGTAGATAAGGCAATTGAGGTAATTTCCTCTTTGGCTGCAAACGATTTGCCCGAACCGGAAACGCCGAGGATAAAGGAATTGCTATTGAGCAGCTGACGGCGGTCGCAGACGATCAGGTTGCGGCTGGTGGCGTTGACTCCATAGTAGATGCCGCCTTTGTGCCGGATCTCCTGCGAGGAGAATGGCACCAATGCCGCTGCGCTCTCGGTGGTCAGTGTCCTCAGCGTGTCAATCTTACGCAGGCCATAGGGCAGGACGGTATTGAGACCATCTTCCTGCTGATAGGTCAGCACGCTCATCTCACAGTTCTTTCCACCCGCGATGCTGCGGATGGTCTCGGTGTCGGCGTCAAGCTGCGCCTTGTCATCTGCTATCCCGTCTTTGACTGCAGCATATTGATCCAGCATATTTCTGTCATATTCAGATATTTTTGAAATATATTCCGCTCTGTTTAAAAGCTCCGACATGGACTTCGACTGCAGAAGAAGATCCAGGTAACTGCTGTCACCCTTCTCGTACATGTATTTGATACGCTTTTTCATGGCCTCATACTGCTTCTTTTCCACTTTTCCGGCCTCATCAAGCTTTACCGCGGTCTCTTCAATAGTCTTCTCTTTATCACGGATATTTCCTTCCAGCCTGTTCACTTCCGCATTCAGCGTCTCAAGCTGGGAGTCCAGCTTCCTTACATAGGTTTCCGTATCCGCCTTCAGTGTTTCCAGCTCTTTGATAGCCTGCTCTGTCTTCTTTTTCTCCTCCTCGATGGAAGAAATCTTTCCCTTGGCGCTGTCCACGTCTTTTTTAGAGGCCCCATATGCGGGCGCTGCGGCCAGGGATGCCAGAAGAATAGCCAGAACTGTTCTTTTTACTGCTGCATTATGCCTCATCTTTTGCTCCTTATGCACAGACTCCTATACCTTCAGATGTTTCCGAATGGTAAAGAAGCTTCCGACAAAACCGATTCCCACACCGAGAGCCACCGCCACTGCGATCATATACGGGAAAATGGTGTCGATTGGTATAAACTCAATAATGTTAGATATGATATGGAATTTTTCAATCATGTATTCCACCGCGCTCCTGTAAAGGAAATAAACGCTGACAAGCGGAATAGCCGCCCCGGCAAATCCGATAATAATACCCTCCACAACAAAGGGGGCGCGGATCATAAAATTGGTGGCCCCAATCAGACGCATGATTTTGTTCTCGTCCTTCCTGAAGGCCGCTGCCGTGGAAATCGTATTGCTGATCAGGAACACCGCCACCGCCAGCAGTATTGCAATAATCACTGCCGAAATCAGCCCCAGCATCTTATTAAAGGTGGAAAGCCCTGATGCCGTGTCATTGGAATAGTTAATCTTCCTGATACCTGTAATCGTATTCAGATAGGACACAATGACATCCTGATCCGCGATATCCTTCAGATAAATTTCGTAAGATGCCGATCCGGCCAGCGGGTTATCATCCGCAAAGCCTTCCGCCAGTTCCTCCGCATCTTTAAAATATTCCTTCTGGAATGTCTCCCATGCCTCCTCGGCTGAAATATACTTTGTTTCTTTTATCTCTTTCCTGGCGGCTATCTCTTTTCCGATTGCCAGAATATCTGCTTCCGCCATATTTTCATCGAAAAATACAGTGATTCCCACCGTGGTTTCTGCATTTTTCACCATATACTGTACATTGGCCACCAGGGCAAAAAACATACAGAATAAAAAAATGCACGCTGAAATGATAGCCGTCGAAGCCAGGGAAAACCAGATATTCCTGCCTATATTTTTCATACCTTCTTTCAGGCAATATGTAAATGTACTAAGCCTCATATGCGATACCGCCTTTTATCTCATCCTCCGCCACAACTCCGCGGTCCAGGGTGATTACCCGTTTTCCCATCCTGTTTACAATCTCCTGACTGTGGGTAACAACGACTACAGTGGTACCCCTGTTGTTGATTTCTTCCAACAGCCTCATTATCTCCATTGAATTCTGCGCATCCAGATTACCGGTCGGCTCATCCGCCAGCAGAACCTCGGGCGAATTAATGAGAGCCCTGGCAATCGCCACCCTTTGCTGCTCCCCGCCGGAAAGCTGGTTCGGGAATGATTTATATTTTGATGAAAGCCCCACCAGCCTGAGCATCTCCGGAACCGACTCTTTAATCGTTCTGGTCGGCACACCGATTACACGCTGGGCAAAGGCTACATTTTCATACACTGTCTTATCCTTTAAAAGGCGGAAGTCCTGAAACACTACCCCCAAACGCCTCCTGTATTTCGGCACATATCTTCTGGGCATCTTCCCCAGCTCCATATCGTTCACGATGATTTTCCCTGATGACGGCTCCACTTCCTTTAAAAGCAGCTTCATAAGCGTGGATTTACCGGAACCGCTGCGCCCCATAATAAAGACAAACTCACCGTCCTCTATCGTGATATTAATATTTTTAAGCGCCCTGTTTCCCGCTTTATATGTCTTATTGAGACTCATTATCTCTATCATCTTCTGTGTATCCCTCAACTATAGAATTGCTGCGGCACAGATACGCGATCCATACCACAGCATTCCCCGTTTCCCTCTGTTTAGATTTGCTTCAAGATCTCACCGTTACCGTTCACGTAACATCTCATCATCAATAATCAAGGTTCTCCATATACTTCATGTATTTAACTACCATAAGCGCAATTTTAAAGGTTATGGCATCTTCAAATACCCTCAAATCCAGACCGGTACTCTTCTGAAGCTTGTCAAGACGGTACACCAGCGTGTTCCTGTGGATATAGAGCTGTCTGGACGTCTCTGATACGTTGAGGCTGTTCTCAAAGAATTTGTTGATCGTGGTCAGAGTCTCTTCATCGAAATCATCCGGTGATTTTCCGTCAAAAATTTCCTTGATAAACATCCGGCAAAGAGGGAGCGGAAGCTGGTAAATCAACCGGCCGATTCCCAGTTTGCTGTAGGCCACAACATTCTTTGTGCTGTAGAAAATTTTCCCCACGTCGAGAGCCATCTTTGCCTCTTTATAAGAACGCGATACATCCTTAATCTCATTGACAATCGTACCAAAAGCGACGTTCACTCTCGTCAGCGCCTCTGTATTCAGCATATCAACAATCATGCTGGCCGTCTTCTCCAAATCATCATAGGTTTCTCCCGGTTTCACTTCCTTAACCAGAATAATATCCTTCTCATCCACCGCCGTAATAAAATCCTTCGTCTTTGTGGAGAACAAACTTCTCACCGTCTCAAGCGCATTGACATCTTTCTCATGCTGTGTCTCAATGATAAAGACAATTCTCTTAACATTGGTCTCAATATGGAGCTTCTTCGCCCTGTTGTAGATGTCTACTAACAGCAGATTGTCAAGCAGAAGGTTCTTGATAAAGTTATCCTTATCAAATCTCTCCTTATAGGCAACAAGCAGGTTCTGAATCTGGAACGCCGCCATCTTGCCCACCATATAAACATCGTCACTGCCGCCCTTGGCAAGCAGAATATATTCCAGCTGGTGTTCATCAAACACCTTAAAAAATTGATAGCCCTGAATAACCTGACTGTCCGCCGGAGAGTCCACGAAAGTCAGAATCGCACTTTCATACTCCTCAGCACCGGTAAATGTGGACGCAAGAACTTTGCCTTCTGTATCACAGATACTTAAGTCCACCCTGGTAATCCCCTTCAAGCCTTCAATATTTGTCTGGAGTATCTGATTTGATATCATATCCTTCTCTCCTTTGATTTTATATTTTCCCTGATTACTATATTAATGCAAAACGGAGAAAAATAAAAGAGGGTGTCTGAAAAAAATTAAAATAAATATTATTTAAGCAGGTGATGTCCCCTCCGCAATTGATTCCGCCTGCTTCCCCGGTTCAGGTTTTCGCAGGGACGGAAGACCCAGGCGGAAATTTCCGCGATACCGGACATGGTCCGTTGCGGGCGCTGATTGTCTCCAGTCTCCGAGCACAGGTCATCGCCATCAATCACAGCAAATTGAGCGGAATTAAATCCGGTGATACTCTTCCGGACTCAATTCCGCTCAATCGTATTGAAACATCAAATATATCAAACACATATGGATGCACTGAGTGGCCGCGATAAGATCCGCCCCCGCACTTAACGCGTGAGAAAATCAGCGTCCGCTGGCCGTACCGGCGGCGTCCTCACCTGCTTAACTAAATCCCTATTTCATTGACTCAATAATACTGTCAGCCAGTGCATCCAGCTCCGTTACCTTGTCAGGATGAAGGGCGGATGCCAGGGAAAGCCTCTCATTTAATACTGTCATATTTTTAAGCTCATCATCCACGAATTTCTGCATTAAGTCGCCTGATTTACATGCCCATGAGCCGTTCTCTATGATGGCGATTGTCCTGTTCTGAAGATTGAGCGCCTTCATATCCATCAGGTAATTGTGCATTACCGGGTAAATTCCCAGATTGTAGGTCACGGATGCCAGAACCACATGACTTAAACGGAAGGTCTCGGAGATGAGCTGTGAAACGTGTGTATTGGATACATCATATACATGCACATTCGTCATCCCTTTTTCACACAGCTTTGATGCAAGCGCCTGCGCAGCGGCCTCGGTGTTGCCGTACATGGAAGCGTAAGCAATCATAACCCCCTTTTCTTCCGGCTCATACCGGCTCCAGTGATCGTATTTGTCGATGAAATAGCCCAGGTCGGAGCGCCATACCGGCCCGTGAAGCGGACAAATAACTTTAATATCAATTGTTGCGGCTTTCTTTAAGAGCGCCTGCACATGAGGGCCGTATTTGCCGACAATATTTGTGAAA
>OLRX01001189.1_pt1 | contig 20322 bp, 19 predicted proteins | sample 1672991 | NCBI WGS metagenome assembly OLRX01 (sample SAMEA3136744, study PRJEB25190) | human gut metagenome | biome: human gut; feature: human-associated habitat; material: faeces | place: Austria | collected 2013
TAGCGCTGCTGGCTTCCAACCATCCGATAGGAGTAATCTTTACAGGCTGCTTCATGTCGATGCTTAACATAGCCGGTATGCAGCTCAAGACTCTCACTGCTTACAACGAGTATGTTACCGATATAATCATAGCTTCTATAGTTTACCTCAGCGCTTTCGCAATGCTGATAAAGATGCTGCTCAACAAGAGAGGCAAAAAGAAAGAAGAGGCTGTATCTGAAAGCAGTGCAGCTGCCGAAGATAAGGAAGGAGGAAACGAGTAATGGTATTTTTGATTCAACAGACTATGCTGTATGCTGTTCCTCTGATGATCGTCGCGCTGGCAGGAATCTTTGCCGAGCGAAGCGGCGTTATTAACCTGGCTCTTGAAGGTATCATGATCTTCGGAGCGTTCATAGGAGTTCTGTTCGTAAGAATAATGCAGGAAAATCAGGTGTTTACCCAGGAACAGGGGCAGCTGCTGATGCTGCTGGCTTTGATTGCGGCGTCCATTTTCGGCGCCATATTCTCACTGCTGCTGTCCTTTTCCGCTATCAATCTGAAAGCGGACCAGACCATAGGCGGTACTGCTCTGAACATGCTGGCTCCTGCACTGGTTCTGTTCCTCATCAACCTGATCTCACAGCAGAACGCCATGAGAATGTTCACAGGAGACGCAGCCGGCTGGTTTATGATAAAGCCTAGCACCTTCGGACTTCCGAGAGACCATGATTTCGGCTTCATAGGAAATCTTCTGCTCAACAAGGTGTATCTGACGACTTATATATGCCTGGCGGTCTTTGTGATATTGTCTATCATACTTTATAAGACAAAGTTCGGACTGAGACTGAGGTCCTGCGGAGAAAACCCTCATGCGGCAGATTCCCTGGGAATCAACGTATATAAGATGAGGTACGCTGGCGTAACCATTTCGGGAGCCCTGGCAGGCATGGGCGGATTCACCTATGCGCTTACCACTGCCAACTGCGCTTCTACAGGCGAAGTGGCCGGATACGGCTTCCTTGCCCTGGCAGTTATGATATTCGGTAACTGGAAACCGCTTACCGTCGCTCTCGGAGGAATCCTCTTCGGATTGTTCAAGTGCATATCTGCGACTTACACAAGTCTGGACATCAACGGAGACGGTGTGTACATGCTGGCAGAGATCGGCGTCAGCCCTTACGTATACAGACTGCTTCCTTATCTTATAACACTCATCGTTCTGGCGTTTACGTCCAAGAACTCGAGAGTGCCTAAGGCTGAGGGAATTCCTTATGACAAAGGACAGAGATAGGAAAGAAATAAAGCAGAGATAGGGAAAAGATAAAAGCGCGGAAGAGATAAACGCGGATAAAAATGAAAATATAAAAGGGGTACGGGACTTCTCGTACCCTTTTTAGCGGAGACAGGAGAAAATTTATTAAGCCGGACAAAATTTAGGAAGAGGGATTTTATGTTTTTACCTGTGACAAGAGAAGAGATGAATGACAGGGGATGGCAGCAGGCAGACTTCGTTCTCGTAACGGGAGATGCTTATGTGGACCACCATTCTTTCGGCACGGCCATAATAGCCCGCGTCCTTGAAAGCCGCGGCTATAAGGTGGTCATACTTGCCAGACCTGACTATAAGTCAGCCGACGATTTCAAACGCTTCGGCAGGCCGAGGCTGGGCTTTCTCATAAACAGCGGCGTAGTCGATTCCATGGTCAACAATTATTCAGTGTTCAAGAATAAGAGGAAAAAAGACGAATATGCGCCGGGAGGCAAAGCCGGAGGACGGCCGGACAGAGCTCTTACGGTATATGCCAACAGAGCCAGAGAAGCTTATAAGGGAGTTCCCGTAATAATTGGAGGCATAGAAGCCAGCCTCAGGAGGCTGGGCCATTACGACTATTGGAGCGATAAGATCAGACGGTCTGTACTGCTCGATTCCAAAGCCGACCTGCTCATCTACGGCATGGGCGAAAGGGCTGTAGTCGAAATCGCCGACGCTCTTGATTCCGGGATAGATATCAAGGATATCACCTGGATTAGAGGAACCTGCTGGAAAGGAAGGAAAGCTCCGTCAGGCGATGACTGGATAATATTGCCGGAATTTGCGCAGATTAACAGTGACAAGCGAAAATACGCCGAAAGCTTTCGCAGCCAATACGAGAATAACGACTCTGTAACGGCGAAAGGGCTGGCGGAAAAATATTCGGACACAGTGTGGCTGATGCAGAACCCTCCGCAGCCGCCGCTTTCACAGGAGGAACTGGACGACGTTTATCGGCTTCCATTTGAGAATGAGCCTCACCCAAGCTATATGGAGGCAGGCGGCATCCCTGCCTTTGAAGAAGTAAAGTTCAGCATAGTCAGCTCCAGAGGCTGCTTCGGCGGATGCAGCTTCTGCGCCATAACTTATCATCAGGGCAGGCAGGTGCGAGGCAGGAGCAAAGAAGCCATAGTGGCGGAAGCCGAGAAGCTGACGAAGAGAAAGGACTTTAAAGGATATATCCATGATGTGGGAGGACCTACAGCAAACTTCAGAGGCCCTGCCTGCGCCAAGCAGCTCAAATCAGGAGTCTGCAGCCATAAGGACTGCCTTTACCCTAAAGTATGCTCAGCCATCAGACCAGATCACGGCGAATATTTCGATATCCTGCGGTCGGTCAGACAGCTGCCCGGCGTCAAGAAGGTATTCATAAGGTCGGGAATAAGATACGATTATCTGCTGGCCGACGAGAAGTGCGATCAATATATAGAAGAATTGTGCAAAAATCACGTGAGCGGAACCCTCAAGGTCGCTCCCGAACACATATCTGACGCGGTGCTGGCCTGTATGCACAAACCATCAAAGGATAGTTTCATAAGATTTGTGCAAAAATACAAGAAGGCCAATGAGAAGCTGGGACTGAAGCAGTATCTGATACCTTACCTCATATCCAGCCACCCGGGCAGCAGGCTGGAGGACGGCGCGGAGCTGGCGCTGTTCTTAAAGGATTACGGCTTCGTGCCCGATCAGGTGCAGGACTTTTATCCCACCCCGGGAACTCTGGCAACATGCATGTATTATACGGGTATTGACCCGCTGACCATGAAAAAAGTCTATGTGGCCAGGACTATGGAGGAGAAGAAAATGCAGAGAGCGCTGCTGCATTTCCACAAGAGGGAAAACAGGGAAACGGTCAAAAAAGCTCTTGAAAAAATTGGAAGAAGTGACTTGTTTTATCTGCTTACTTCACAAAAACATCACAAAAATAAGCGAATGTAGTATATAATAACGAATGACATAGTAAAAATTACTAGATGGCTTACTAAGTAAAAACGAGGAGACAGATATATGAAAAAGGTTCAATCATTTCTAAACAACGGGGAGACCATAAAGGATTTGATGTACAAAGCCAAGGAGGCCTATCCTACCAACGCCGCCTTCAAGGTAAAGGTTGACGGAGAAATCAAGACTATAACCTTTATTCAGATGATGAAACATGTGGAATCTTTGGGAACAGAACTCTCAGCCAGAAACTTCGACGGCAAGAGAATGGGAATAATAGGGGAAAATTCCTACGAATGGTTCAACTGCTTCCTTTCCATCGTTTGCGGAGGAAATATCGCCGTGCCTTTCGACAAGGGGCTGACTGCCGAAGAGCTGGCTCAGTGCGTGGAAAGAAGCGATATAAAGGCTTTATTCTATGATGATAAACACAGAGAACTGGTAGCTAAGATAAAACAGCAGTGCTCCCAGGAACTGGAGCTCTTCAGAATAACGGGCGAGGAAAACGACCTGGACGAGATGAGGACTGCCGGAAATATCAAGATGACGGCAGGCGACAGGAGCTATCTCGACAGGCCTGTAAACAGAAGCGACCTGGCGGTTTTCCTCTTTACCTCAGGAACCACCAGCACTTCCAAGGTAGTAATGCTGAGCCACGACAACATTGCCTCCAACATTACTGATATGCTGCAGATGAAGATATTCTATCCTAACGACGTTAACATGGCTTTCCTGCCTTTCCATCACAGCTTCGGCCTGGTAGGCTGCCTGGTGTTCCTTTCATCAGCCGCCGCCAACGTATTCTGCGACGGACTGAAATATGTGGCCAAGAATCTGGAAGAGTACGGAGTGACCGTATTCGTGGGAGTTCCGCTCATAGTAGAAAATCTATATAATAAGATCATGAAGCAGGTGGAAAAGCAAGGCATGATGGGCAAGGTCAACACCGGGCTCAAGCTGGCTTCCATGCTGGATAAGATAGGAATTCACCAGAGAAGAAGGATTTTCGCAGAAATAATCAACAAACTGGGCGGACATCTGAGACTGATAATATGCGGAGCCGCCTCCCTTTCAAAGGAAGTGGCGGAGGGCCTTAACAACTTCGGCATTTCTACCATACAGGGCTACGGCCTGACGGAAACGTCTCCGGTGCTCACTGCCGAAAGACCTTGGAACTTGTGTGCCGGATCTGTCGGAACACCGATGAAGAGCGTCAGGATATATATAGACAACCCGGACAGCAACGGTATCGGAGAGATCGTAGCCTGGGGTCCTAATGTGATGCAAGGATACCTCCATCAGCAGAAGGAAACCGACGAAGTCCTCAAGGACGGCTGGTTCTTTACCGGCGACCTGGGCCGCATAGACGCCAAGGGAAACTTGTGGATATGCGGAAGAAAGAAGAACGTTATCGTGATGAAAAACGGTAAAAATATCTTCCCGGAAGAAATAGAGAGTCTGATAGAAAAGCTTCCTTACGTGACGGAGAGCATGATATTCACCAGAGAAAAGCACAACGAGCTGGTGCTCTGGTGCAAGATAGTCTACAGCCCTGAATATCTGGAGGAGCACGGAATAACGGAGGAACAGCTGGCGCAGCAGGTTTCCACAGACCTGAGAGATATAAACAATACTCTTCCGGTGTATAAATATATAAACCACTTTATTTTAAGCGACACGCCTATGGTAAAGACCACTACGCAGAAAATCAAGCGTAATCTGGCGATGAAAGAAATAAACGACAGCTGGGATGATATAAAGACTTACAATACCGAGAGATAATGCTAAGAGATACTGCCGGGGGATAATGCGACGCGGCGCGTGTCAACGGGGCACGGTACATGGCAGAGAAAAGAGGTGCCGGATGAGTCTCATAGACAGATTTTCACAGATACTTGAAGACAGCAAAAGAGAATACGAAGAGGCAAAAGCCGGCTGCTTCATCGTCACCGAGGAAGCAGGAGGCGAAAAAAAGGAAGGCGCAGAGGCAAAAATGAAAGGCGCAGAGGCGCCGTGGACAAACCTGCTCGCCTTGGGGGATAACTGCAGCTTTATGAAATATCTGCTTGACGAAAAGAACATGACAGGCAAGATAAAGCTTATCTACATTGATCCGCCCTTCTTCAGCAAAGCCAGTTATGACGCTGTGATCAGCCTCTATGACTCAGACGGCAAAAAGCTTTCCGCCATTAAGCATCCGGCATATGATGACGTGTGGCATAAAGACATGGCAGGCTATCTGACCATGCTCTGCAAGAGACTGCTGATGATGAGAGACCTGATGGCTGAGGACGGTACGCTGTGGGTCCATCTCGACTGGCATGTGGTCCATTATGTCAAAGTGCTTTTAGATGAAATCTTCGGCGAAGAAAATTTCATCAACGAAATAGTATGGCAGTACAAGTCGGGCGGCTCGAGCAAGCGCCATTTCGCCAGAAAGCACGATACTATTCTTGTCTACGGTAAAACTAAGAAATATTATTTCGCGCCGCCGAAAGAAAAATCATACAACAGAGAGTTCAAGCCGTACCGTTTCAAGGGCGTAAAGGAATACCGGGACGAGACGGGCTGGTATACCATGGTGACGATGAAAGACGTCTGGCAGGTGGATATGGTCGGCAGGACTTCTTCGGAGCGTACAGGCTATGCTACGCAGAAGCCGGAAGCTTTGCTGCAGCGCGTAATAGAGAGCGCGACGCAGGAGGGAGATCTGTGCGCGGATTTTTTCTGCGGCAGCGGTACTCTGGGAGCTGTGGCTGAAAAGTCAGGCAGACGGTGGATTTGCTGCGACGGAAGTCAGCTGGCCGTATCCGCGGCTTTAAAGCGATTATATAATCTGGATTCGTCTTTGGCTGTGGCGCAGGAAAAGGCACTTTCATGGGATACAATTGAAAAGACTGCCGGGAAATCACAAGGTTTTCGCGCGGAATTTAAAATCACCAGCGACGGGACTGCAGCTTCTGACAGGGATCTTTTGAAAATAGCTTTGAAAGATTATAGAATATATAAGCTTCCGGAAGAGCTGAGCGAAAAAGACAGAGCTGCGATAGAAAAACTGCTTGATGAGAGCCCTCTTTCGCTGATCGAATACTGGAGCATAGACTTTGACTTTGACGGCAAGGTGTTCAGACCTGAGATGTCTTTTTCCAGAGATAGGGGACGGCTGATACTGGAGTGCGAAAAACTGCGGCCTAAAAACAGCGGCGAACGCATATTGGTAAAGACCGTGGACGCTCTGGGAAACTGCGTTTTCACGCCGGTTCAAAGGTAAATATTTTACATAGATTTAACTTTTACATTCTCCTTACATACATTATAATATTTTTGTAAAAACGATATTAAAAATGTATAAAAAAGGAGAATTTTTTATGGACTTTTTTGGCGTCCTGCAGCTCATAGGCGGCCTGTGTCTCTTCCTTTTCGGTATGGACACCATGGGAAGCGGCCTTACGAGAGCTTCGGGCAGCAAATTGGAACAGATACTGGAAAACCTTACTTCCAGCGTGGCTAAAGGCGTCCTGTTGGGCTGCGCCGTAACGGCCGTCATCCAGAGCTCATCGGCCACCACCGTAATGCTGGTCGGTTTCGTAAATTCAGGAATAATGAAACTGCGCCAGGTAATACCTGTGATAATGGGAGCCAATATAGGTACCACCGTTACGGCCTGGCTGCTCAGCCTGACCGGTCTTGAGGGCGACAGCTTCTTCATCCAGATGCTAAAGCCGATGTCCTTTTCACCTATACTCGCAGCATTGGCGATCGTATTTATAATGTTCTGCAAGAGTGAGAAGAAAAAGGATATAGGCTTCGTGCTCATCGGATTCGCGGTGCTGATGTACGGTATGGATATAATGAGCTCCGCAGTGGAACCGCTCAGAGATGTGCCTGAATTTGTAAGCATACTTACCATGTTCTCCAACCCTGTTCTGGGAGTTGCAGCGGGAACTATCTTTACAGCGGCCATACAGAGTTCGTCTGCTTCCGTGGGAATACTGCAGGCGCTGTGCCTGACAGGCTCGCTCAGCTACGCGACTGTAATTCCTATAATCATGGGACAGAATATCGGAACATGTATCACCGCGATAATTTCTGCCATAGGCGCCAACAGAAACGCCAAGAGGGTGGCGGCAGTCCATCTGTCCTTTAACATAATCGGAACTGTATTATTCCTCGCTGTTTTCTATACCGCCAACGCGCTGGTAAGCTTCGATTTCATGAATACGACAGTAGGACCTGAAAACGTGGCGATGGTTCACAGTATATTCAATATAGCCTCTACGGCCGTTCTGCTGCCGTTTTACAAACAGCTGGAGAAGCTGGCGACTATCTTGGTCAAGGATTCCGCTGAAAAGAAAAAAGTTCAGGACGAGACTCTCACGCTGCTGGACGAGCGGTTTATGGAGACTCCTTCCGTGGCTGTGATGCAGTGCAAGACCGTTTCCCATAAGATGGCCGAGCTTTCGAGAGACAGCATAATAGCGGCCATGGATTTGTTCAACGTATACGAGGAAGACAAGTTCAATTACGTGGACAAGCTGGAGTCCAAGATAGACAGATACGAGGACGCTCTCGGAGCATATATAGTTAAGCTTTCAGGACTGGATGTTTCCAACGCGGAAAGCAAGGAAATATCCATGATACTCCACAACATAGGCGATCTGGAGCGCATATCTGACCACGCGATGAATGTGGCAGAAACGGCTCAGGAGCTGCATAACAAGAAGCTCAGTTTCTCAGATGACGCTAAGGCAGAGCTGAATGTTTTCATGACAGCAGTGAAAGATATAGTCAGCATGTCTATAGAATCGTTCAAAGAGACCGATGTAGAAGCGGCCGCCAGAGTAGAGCCGCTCGAAGAAGTGATAGACGCCATACATTCCGAGGTCAAGAGCAGACATGTCAGAAGGCTGCAGAAAGGAAAATGCACTATCGAGCTCGGTTTTATCCTGCAGGATCTGATAACCAATCTGGAAAGGGTGGCTGACCACTGCTCCAATCTGGCCGTGTGCACCATAGAAACTAAACACGATCAGTTCGATATTCACCACTATATCAACAATATCAAAAAATACGACACCGACCATTTCACTGACCGGGTGAAAGAATACGAAGACAAATATGCTCTTCCTGTTGGCGTTTGATGAAACGATAATTTAAGTATAAGTATATTAAAAAAGAGAACGTATGATGATATGTTCTCTTTTTTGCGTAAATCAAGTGGATTTGAATATTATCATGTCTTCGCCTATGACAAGTATCGAGCTCCATGGCAGCTGCAGCTCTCCCTTGAAACGGCTGGAGCCCATACCATGAAAGTCCGGGACCAGCAGAGATTTTATCGTACCTGTTTCTTCGTCGAAGATCATTTCTGCGTCCCAAAGCTTTCCGTGCATGCTGCCGCTGGTAATATCCACGATCTCTTTATCTCCGATTTCACTTAAAAGCATAAACACCAGCTCCTTTGCAAATAATAGGGATATTAGATTTTATTGGGAAAGGAACAGAATTATGAGTAAAGAAAAGGAAAAAACTCAGTGCGGGGATCGCGACTCCAGAGAAAAAATAGAAAAAACTTCTGCCAAAAATCCCGAAAAAAATCCTGGAGAAAATCCTGGAAAAAATCCGGGAGATAAATCAGGAGATAATTCCGGAGATAACTCAGGCGCAGCAGAGATCATCAAAGAACTGGGCCTTATAAGCAGCGGAAATAACTTTAAAAGCGAACTGCAATATATTAATATAATCGGCAGTATAGAGGGCCATTCCGTTTTGCCGCAGGACAACAAGTCTACCAAGTACGAGCACCTGATTCCTGAACTGGTGGCCGTCGAGGAAAACCCCGAAATAAAAGGACTGCTGCTCATATTGAATACGGTGGGAGGCGATGTGGAAGCAGGACTGGCACTTTCAGAACTGGTAGCCGGCATCACGAAGCCTACGGTTTCCCTCGTGATAGGCGGAGGACACAGCATAGGCATACCGCTTGCCGTATCGGCCGATTATTCTTTCGTCGCCAAGTCTGCTACCATGACGCTTCATCCCATCAGAACCAGCGGAACGCTGATAACAGCAGAGCCTACTTTTGAATATATGAAAAAAACTCAGGAAAGAGTGGTGGACTTCATCGTCGAACATTCCCACGCCAGGAAAGAAGAAATAGAAGAAAAGATGAACTGCACCAGCAACATGGCCAACGATGTGGGAACTCTGCTCTTCGGCCCCGACGCGGTTAAGATGGGCCTGATAGATGAAATAGGCTCCCTCAGCGCGGCGCTGAAAAAACTCAGAGAAATGATTGACAAAAATTCCCACAAATAGTAATCTGTAATGGCAAAGGGAAACGGAAAGAGGTAATCTATGAAAGGAATTGCCATAGCCGTTTTGACAGATGATGAAAGCTACGGAAGAGCCCTTGCCAGAGGGATAGCTGAGGAAAGCGAAAGAGTAAAAGTCAGAGCGCTCTGCACACGTAATATGCCTGACGATGAATTTTTATCTCAAGCCAAGGAACTGGCTGATGGGGGATATGTTCTGGTGACCGACAGAATCATTGAACAGCCGAAGCCTGACGACGTGCTCCCGGACGGCACAGCAGCCTTAGGCAGCTCGTTTTCACTGCCGGAACATATGCTGATTCTTTCCGAAGAAAGGACATGCTGCCATCTCAGCTGCATGCCCAAATTGTCTCCCGTGAGGGAGATATTCAGCAGGATAAAAGAGATTTTTCTCAACGTCACGGGAACGGAATTTTTCAGGGCTGAGGCCGAAGAAGAAAAGGTCATAGGTTTCTTTGCCGAAACAGGAGGATGCGGAGTTACGGCGGCTGCCGTAGTTCTCAGCAGATGGCTGGCTTTATCTTCTGACAAGCCCGTCCTATATGTAAACGCCGGACCGAAAGACGATTACGCATATTATCTCCGGCCGACGACCGGGAGTGTTGATCAGTACCGCCCGAAAAAAGAGTTGCTTTTTCATATAATTGAAAAACTTCCGTGGAACCTTGAAAAATATTGTTTTAAGGACAGTTTCGCAGTTCATTGTCTCAAGCCCGAGCCGGAGGGAAACTGTCTGAGTGCTCGGGAATATCTGGAAAAATTTCTGGCAGCCGTGACAGAAAAGAAATACTTCCAGTATATTGTAACAGACGGCATGAGAAGTGGAGCCGAAAATCTCTGCGATATGCGTATAGGAGTATGCAGCTCGCCGGACAAGCGCAGCGTCTTTTATGAGGGAGACGAAGAGTTTGCCACGATATATAATTTCGCCGCAGAAGAAATATCAGATGAGCCGCTTCGCATTTATATTCCGCCGGACGAAGAGAGCTTTCAGCCGTCGGAAAAGGGGATAGACATTTCTATGGAGGGAATTTTTGCGGCAAGGTTGAGAGATATGTGCAGAAAAATTCTGGCAGAAACTGATGGGTTGGCTGACACATTGGCCGATACATTGTCTGATGAGTTGTCGGTTTTTGTCGAGAAAAAACAGTTGCAATAAATTTGCAGCTGTTTTATTATAATATTGAAATGTAAATAAATTACAGAAAAGGAATAAAATTAAAATGAATTCTCTTAAAGAGGAAATACTTTCAGCGGTAAGAAACAGAATAGCTTCCGAAGAAGCCATGGACGACGGGAAAGCGCTGGCGATAATTTCAGAAGAAGTCTTCAGCAGGGACGAGCTTTCAGGAAAAGACGTCAAAATGCTGCGGGAACTGTGCAGAGAGATTTTTTATATGACCAGGAGCAGGCTGGGGATATTGAAGCCGCTGGCAGATGATCCGTCAATAACGGAGATAATGGTCAACGGTGCAGAAAACATATTCGTCGAGCGCAGGGGAAAGCTGGAACGAGTTCCGCTGGCTTTCAGCAGTGTTTCTGATCTGGAAGAAATAATGCAGAACATAGCTTCGGCGGTACATAGAGAGATAAATGAACTCAGCCCCATAGTGGACGCCCGGCTGGCCGATGGTTCCAGAGTGAACGGTGTATACAAAAACGTGGCTGTCAATGGGCCTATCCTCACCATAAGGAAGTTTTCCGACAGATGCATGAACATGGCTGACCTGAAAGCAAGAGGCACGCTGAGCGAAGAAGCATGTATGCTGCTGAAAACGCTGACTCGCTGCGGCTACAATATATTCGTCAGCGGCGGAACTTCGTCAGGCAAGACGACTCTGCTCAACGCCCTCAGCGAATTCATACCTGAACACGAGAGAGTCATAGTCATCGAGGATTCCACAGAGCTGAAGCTCGGCCGCATAGAAAATCTTGTTCAGCTGGAATGCCGGCAGGGAAACATACAGGGCAGGGGCAGGATAACCATGTCCCAGCTCATCAGGACCAGCCTGAGGATGAGGCCCGACAGGATAATCGTGGGAGAAGTCAGGGGCGGCGAGGTGCTCGATATGCTCCAGGCTATGAATACAGGCCACGCCGGAAGCATGAGTACCGGTCACGGCAATTCGGTGGAGGGCATGCTGCGGCGGCTTGAAGCCATGTATATGACGGCCATGCCTCTGGATATAGAAGCCGTGAGAGCTCAGATAGCGGAGGGCATAGACATAATGGTACATATTGAAAAGAGAAGAGAAAAGAGACTGGTGACTGAAATATCAGAGCTGGCCGGATACCGCGGCGGCAGCTTTCAGATAAATAAACTTATGGAAGCGGATGAAAAAGGACGGCTCAGACTTACCGGCAGTCACATCGTGCACCGGGAAAAGCTTGGGAGAGGAGATGAGACATATCTTGACGGATTACACAGCCTTGGAGTTATCTCCTAAAGAAAAAATATTATTTTATACAGCTGCCGCCGCGGTGTCAATATTCATAGGCTGGCTTTTCTACGATTCACCTCTTGCAGGAACGGCGCTGATGCTCCTGACAGCAGTGATAAAGCCCAGATACGCCAGAAGTCTCAGCCATAGGAGAAAAAGCAAGCTGGTCCTGCAGTTCAGAGACATGATGTATTCAGTGTCGGCGCTGATGTCGTCGGGGAGGAGCTTGGGTCAGGGCCTGATTGAGTCGGCGGATTTCTGGAAAGGGACGTACAGTGAAAAAGATTACATAATAAAAGAGCTTAAACTAATGACAAAAAGAATGAAAGAAGGCGGTGAGAGAGATGTGGATCTGCTGAAAGATTTCGCCGCAAGGAGCGGCGTTGCGGATATACACGATTTTGCTATGGTCTGCGGTATATGCAAGAAGACGGGAGGGGATTTCGCTAAAGCTGTAAGCCGCTGCGCCGATATAATAGGAGACAAGATTTCTCTGGAAAGAGAACTGTACGTCTTGGCTTCGCAGAAGAGGTTTGAGAGCAGGATAGTGGGAACTGCGCCTTTCGTGATAATCTTTTTCATAAAGCTATTATCACCGGAATACTTATATCCCCTGAGTCACACTCAGGCCGGGAGGGCTGTTTCCACTCTGGCGCTTATGGTGACAGGCCTTGGCTGGATGATGATCGAAAGGATGAACGACATCGAATTCTAAGGAGGGATGAGCGGCATTGAATTCTAAGGAAAAGAAAAGGATAGAAAAGAGGCGCGAAGATATAATGATGACCGTGCCCACATTTATAAACCAGCTGCTGCTTCTTTTAAGCAGCGGTATGGTATTGCAGGAGGCCCTTGAAACAATAGCGAAGAAATACGGCGAAGAGGACTTTAAAGGCAAGAATTACTTCACTTCTTCCGTATATGAAATCTACAGGGAGGCAGAAAAAAACGGAGATAATTTTCTCAAGAGATTCTGCAGTTTCAGCAGAACCTGTCAGGTCAAGGAGCTTTCAAGATTGGCTGGAATTCTCGAGGACAGCAGGGAAAGAGGAACTGATTTGTGGGACAAGCTGGCCAGCGAGGGCGAAACGATATGGGCTGAAAGACGGAGAAGGGCTTCAGAAAAGATAAGGCTGGCGGAGAGCAAAATGAGCTTTCCTCTGGGACTGATGATGACGGCTCTGATAATCATTACGGCAGCACCTGCCATGTTGCAGATGTATATAAATTAAAGGGAGGTAGGATTATGAGAAAAAACGCAGGAAAAATCTTGTTGAACAAGCAGGGGATGGAGATGGTGCAGGTCGCTATCCTGGTGGCCATTGCCGTCACTCTGGGGCTTATATTCAAGTCCGAGATCACCGACTTCGTAAACGATACTTTCGACTCTCTGAACAGCAGCAAATTTTAGGAGTTTTAATATGCTGAGAAGTGGAGACCGCTGGCTGAGAAGCAGGAAAGGCAGCGTTTACGTGGAAGCTTCGTTGGTGATGCCGGCGGCGGTGATTATTGCCGCGGCTTTGATATCGCTGTCCATGTATTTTTATTCAGATATATGCGCGCAGGTCAGGCAGCACGAAAAGGAGCTTTCTGAGCGGCCGCAGGGGTACGAATCATCTTATGTTAGAAAGGCTGATATGATTGAAAGGGAATTTGATGATTACATCGAATCGAAGCTTGAACAATAAGAGAGGATCTTTTACAGTGTTCGCGGTGATGATCTTCGCCGCTGTGCTGATGGCGGTGACAGCGGCCATAAACGCGGCCATAGGAGTTTCATATAAAGGCGCTCTCATCAGTCTGGGAAGAGTTTGGGGAAAGAGTCTGCTGGGAGAATACGATCTGTTCCTGAAAGACCGGTACGGCATACTGGGATTTTACAGCAACGATTATATGGCTGAGGAAAAGCTGGGTTTTTATGCGGACTATTCATTTTCCGATAAAAGCTATGTTCATATCGAAAGCATAAAAGCAGATACGGAGAATTATTCCCTTGCCGACATTGAAAATCTCAGGCAGCAGATAGAAGACGCCTGCTTGTATGGAGCAGAACCTAAGTCATATAAGCTGACTTCGCCGGGCGGCGGAAACGTGACGGCCGCGGGGCACGAAAGCGGCGCAGGTACAGGCGTAAGCTCAGCCGGAGACAGATATATATCAAGTCTGTGGATTGAGAGAGGACTGCCGTCCTATGGAAAGACGAAGAAGCTGTACCTGACAGAGCTGGTCGAAAGGATAAAGTCAGGATTCAGCGCGGACAGTATAATTGGACAGCTGGCCTCAGACAGATACATCTTTAAGTTTTTCAAGAACTACACCGACGATAAAGGGCTGGGAGACACTTATTTTAACTGCGAGGCCGAATATATCATCAGCGGCAAGCTGAGTGACAGCGGCGCGGCAAAGGATGTCAGAAGCAAGATAAAGACGATGAGGAACCTGCTGAACCTGTATTATCTCTACAGCTGTGCCGAAAAGAGACAGGCTGTGCTTTCACTGGCTCAGCTGATCACGCCGGGGCCGGCAGCCTTTGCTACCCAGGCCGTCATGATGGAAACATGGGCATATTTGGAGGCAGAGAACGATATAAATATATTATATAGCGGAGAGACAGTTCCACTTCTGAAGAAAGACCGTAATTGGGCTCTGTCGCTGGAAAATGTCTTTGATCAGGACGGACAGGAAAAAGAAGCGGCTGGCAATTATGTCAGACCGGCGGCAGCCGAGGGCGAAGACTACGAAGATTATATCGGCGTCCTGCTCTTCGGCCTCACTGAAGAAACAAAGCTGCTCAGGATTGCAGACCTGATTCAGATAAACGGAAAATATCTTTACTGCGATTCCTTTCTGATGAAGGATTACTGCACAGGCTTGGAATACGGGATAAAGGTCAACGGGTATGAAAAGAGCTTTGAGGAGCATTATTAGGAAAATGCCGGCGCATGGAAAATGCGCGGTAAAAGGCGGCAGCAAAAGAGGCAGCTACATGACTGAAGCGGCCATATCCATGCCGGTACTCATACTCTGCGTCTGCGCGATGGTGCTCGTGATAAGGATAGCGTCCGTATGCGAGGGCATATGGTTTGCAGAAATCATGGAAGCAGGACTTGAGGCATACGATAAAAAAATAAATGTTTCCCTTTGCAAGAGAGTAGAAAAGAATGTCCTTAGTTCTGAAAGACCTCTTACTGATTTCAGCGCAGAAAACTGCAGATATCTTTACAGCAGAGGCGGAATCGACGATTTGATATCGGTCGATGGAAGAGCCGTCTTCCGTGTTGTAAACGCCGTCGGCATAGACGGAAAAATAGAGTTTGACGCTAAGATCATGGCCCGAGCCTTTACGGGAACGCTGAGAGATGCTTCGCCGCTTGCGGAGAGTGAATTCAAGGAAAGAGGTGTTGCTGAAGAAGTATGGGTCTTTCCCAAATACGGCATAAGATTTCATGGGGAGAACTGCCGCTATGTGAAAATCTACGATGAGGAAGGAAGTTACAAGTTGAAGATGGACAAGAGAGAAGCCGAGCTTAAGGGTTATACGCCTTGCTTGGTATGCGGAGGTGCTGCAGATGCTTGATAAACAAGTTGTCAGGCTGGAGAGGGATAAGCTTTCCTTTAAGGATCAGCTGGATTTTCTGGCCTGCGGAGGATGCAAAGGGATTTTTCCCGTAAGCATCACAGAGGATGAGGAGGGGATAAAAGGTTATTACAAGACGATGGGTTTCAGAAAGCTCTCAAGCTTTGAAGAGGTCAGCGCGGCAGACGTTCTGACCCTGCTGGAAAAAACAATGGAAGCAGTGGAAGAGTGCGGCCAGTATCTCATATTTCCAGAAGAATTTGTGATAAGCACGGATACGGCTTATGTGGACGGCAGATTCAAAGAAGTGAAGTTTACATATCTGCCCAGTACCAGGGGAAAAGGCTGGAACACCAAGCTTATCGCCTTTATAGAGGAACTAAAGCAGATAACTACAGACAACGGCAAACTGTATCTTGATATGGTCAGGGAACTGTTTTCCATAGAGAGTCTAAGCAGGACGAAAATCAAAGCCGCCCTGCTGAAGCTGAGACACGAAATAAAGGTGTGCAATATAACGTAAAATAACGCAGCGCGGAAAAGCCCTGTCATCAGTCTTAATAATTATCTGAGTCAGGGCTTTTTCCTTAAGCTCCAATAACCATATAAGGCAGGGCTTTCTCGCGGCCGCCTCGTCTTAAGAAAAATCATTGAGTCATAATTTTTCATCGGCGCAATAAAATGTAATAAAAGCGGGAGGGAATAGATCATGCCGGTAAAAATGAGAAGACGCAGAGTTAAAAAAAGAAAACGCCCCGGTGAATTTTCCAGGGTGAAATTTGCCGTATTTATTGCTATAATGGTATTGGCGGTTTTTCTTGGATATCTGACCGCCAAGTTTGTAATAGGTCCGTTATTGGGGTATAATGCAGATGAAAGCCCTATAAAGATCGCGGGAGAAGACAAGAAAGCTTCATCCGGAGACGGTTCGGACAGCTCCTCTGACGACGGTTCATCCGGTGATACAGAAAAGGCGGAGGAAGGATATGCTCTGCAGTTTGGAGTGTTTTCCACCAAGGAAGCCGCCAGCCAGATGGCAAACGATCTGACTGAAAAAGGGATCGAAGCTAAAGTCATCGAAGACGAAGACATGTATAAGGTCATCAGTCCTGTTATAAAGACTAAAGACGAAGCCATAGACCAGCTTAACGATGCAAAAGACAAAGAAGTGGAGGATGTGTTTATCGCATCCTTCTAAAAGGAGAAAAGGATGATTCCACTTTCTACGAGGATGCGGCCGCAGACTCTTGAAGAATTTCAGGGACAAGAACATTTCCTGTACCCCGGTTCGCTGTTTTACAATTCCATAAAGAACAAAACCTTTGATTCGGCCATATTCTTTGGCCCGTCAGGAACGGGAAAGACCACGCTGGCGAGGATAATAGCCCGGGAAATGGACGGCGATTTTCTGGAAATAAACGCTTCGGCCGCGGGAACAAAAGAACTAAAGGAGCTGACGGAGCGAGCTAGGGACAGATTTTTTGGTCTGGAAAAAAAGACCACCTACGTATATGTAGACGAATTTCACCGCTGGAACAAGCTGCAGCAGGACTCTCTCCTGAAATCCCTGGAAGAGGGCGTGATAAAGTTTATCGGAAGCACCACCGAGAACCCTTATTTTGCAGTCAACAACGCCGTCCTCAGCCGTGTGAGGAACATATACGAGTTCAGAAGACTGGACAGGCAGCATCTGACAAGCATCATTGAAAGGGCTATACATGACAGGGAAAAAGGCATAGGCGCTCTCGGCATAAGCTGGGAAGAGGACGCCGTAGAGCTTTTAGCTGAATTTTCAGGAGGAGACGCCAGAGTGGCCCTTGATACGGTGGGCTTCATCGCTGATAATGTGGACGAGGGCCAAGCGGTTACCAAAGAAATCGTTTCTGAGGCTATGCAGAGAAAAACTGTCTTTTACGATAAGGAAAGCGACAGATATAATCTGCTCAGCGCACTGCAGAAATCAGTCAGAGGAAGCGACCCGGACGCCGCCGTGCATTATCTGGCCCGTCTTGTTGAGGGAGGGGCAGATCTGCAGATGATAGGAAGGCGGCTTCTCGTCATGGCCAGCGAAGATATAGGCATGGCATATCCCTCAGCTGTTTCAATAGTCACAGCATGCGTGCAGGCGGCGCAGATGGTGGGACTGCCGGAGGCTGTCATAAATTTGAGCCAGGCCGTTGTGCTGATGGCTTCTGCGCCCAAGTCAAATTCCGCTTATATGGCTTACGCCAAAGCCTTGGAAGACTTAAAGAACAAAAATATAGATGATGTGCCCGACCATCTCAAAGACAGTCACTACGCCGGTGCCAAAGCGATGGGACTGGGAGAGGGATATAAATATCCGCACAGCTTCGGAGGATATGTAAAACAGCAATATCTGCCGGACAACCTCTACAGAGAGGGCGTAAAATACTATGAGCCGACTGAAAACGGCTCGGAAAGCTCATTTAAAAAATATTTGGAAAGTTTGAACAAGAAATAATGACAGAAATTATAAGAGCGGCCAACTCCGGGTTTTGCTTCGGAGTGAGACAGGCCATAGAAAAGACAGAAAATCAGATAAAGGAAAACGGCGGCAAGAAAAGAATTTTCACCTGCGGTCCCCTGATACATAACAGCCTAGTGACGGACGACCTGAAAGCGAGGGGAGTTAGTATCCTCGATGACCTTTCACAGGCCGGTGAAGACGACGTGCTCATCGTCAGATCCCACGGTGAAGGCAGGGAATTCTGGGATGAGGCCAAAAGGAGAAACCTAACGGTAGTCGATGCTACATGTCCTTTCGTCAGCAAAATCCATTCCCTGGCGGAAGAAGCCTCGGCCAAAGGGTACAGCGTGGTGATAATAGGAGATGAGACCCATCCAGAGGTCAGAGGTATAAACGGCTGGTGCAGCACGCCGGCTCATATAATCAACTCCGCGGAAGAAGCGGAAAATCTGGAGGCCGACAATCTTTTCATCGTATGTCAGACCACGATAAAAAAAGAACTGCTGGATTCCATCGTCGAAGTGTTTTCCGGCAAAGGGAAAAAATATATCGTAAAAAACACTATATGCAACGCCACGGCGGAACGTCAGAACAACTGTATGCGGCTGGCGGAGGAATGCGACGCCATGGTGATAATAGGCGGGAAAAACAGTTCCAACACGCAAAAATTATATGAAATATCAAAAAAAATTTGCTCAAATACGTTTTTTGTTGAAAAAAACGAAGATTTACCATTGCGCAGGCTCTCAAAATGTAATAAAATAGGAGTTGCAGCAGGTGCTTCGACACCTGAATGCGTAATTAAGGAGGTTATTGCCAGAATGAGTGAACACATCACAGAAAAAAGCGAAATGAACATGATGGACTTAATGGACGATATCGAAAAGTCATTAAGGCTACCAAAAGTCGGCGAGATTGTTAACGGAAAGGTACACCAGGTTACTGAAAAGGAAGTTATCGTTAACATGGGATGCAAAAAAGACGGAGTAATTCCAAAAGAAGAAGTAACATTAGAGGGGGACCAGAAGCTAACAGATTTGTTTAAGGATGGCGACGAGATCCAGGCGAAAGTTATCAAGACCGATGACGGCGATGGTGTGATTTTACTCTCCAAGAAGAAACTTGAAATCAACGAGCACTGGAATGAAATCAACGAAGCTCTCGAAAACAAGACTGCTATCAGCGTAAAAGTCGTAAGACAGGTAAAGGGCGGAGTTATCGCTTCTTATAAAGAAGTTACAGGTTTCATTCCTCTTTCGCAGCTCTCTGATAGATTTGTTGAGAATGCGGACGAATTCATGGGACAGACTCTTGATGTCAAAGTAAGCAGAGTAGACATGAAGAGAGGAAGAGCCGTATTCTCTCACAAAGCTGTTCTTGCAGAGGAAAAACAGAAGAAGATCGACGAGATATGGAACAGCTTAAATGTGGACGACGTTGTAGAAGGAACGGTCATGAGGTTTACAGACTACGGCGCTTTCGTAGATCTGGGCGGAATCGACGGACTGCTGCATATTTCCGAAATTTCATGGGGCAAGCTCAAACACCCTAAGGAAGTTCTGCAGATAGGCGACAAAGTCAAAGTCAAGATTCTCTCGATGAACGCCGAAAAAGGCAAGATTTCATTGGGTCTCAAGCAGACCACGCCTGAGCCTTGGTCAGTGATAGACGAGAAATACTATGTCGGAGAAATCGTTTCAGGCAAAGTGGTTCAGATCAAGGAATACGGCGCGTTCGTAGAACTTGAACCTGGCCTTGACGGACTGGTACATATTTCTGAAGTTGCCAACAAGAGAGTAGAGAACATAGCCGACGAACTTGAGGTCGGACAAGCGGTTGATGCTAAGATTCTTGACATCGACACCGAGAGAAAGAGGATCAGCCTCAGCATCAAGCAGGCGCTTTCCGGTGAGGAAAACGTTTCGGAAGAAGAGGAAGATGCTTTTGAAGAAGCGGAAGTACCTGAAGCCGACGAAACAAAAGACGTTTCTGAAAGCGATGCGCCGGCAGAAGAAGCTGCAGAAAATTCGGAAGAGTAATCGAACAGCGGCAGAGGTTATGCTTTAGTTTAATCACAAAATGCGTATTTAAAAGAGCTTTTGCATCAGCAGGCTTGACTGCTGATGCGCGGCTCTTTTTGTGTTCTTATAGACGAATGGACTTTTTCACTTTGCAGAAAAAGCTGAGTTAAAGTTTAAAATAAGCTTGACATGCGTTTTAAGCTATGATAAATTTTAAATAAATAA